>JAABUW010000049.1_pt1 | contig 242304 bp, 170 predicted proteins | sample 5560081 | NCBI WGS metagenome assembly JAABUW01 (sample SAMN10711882, study PRJNA513363) | rock metagenome | isolation source: Antarctica rocks | place: Antarctica: Victoria Land, Knobhead sud
GGCCATGAATGGAATGGGGCCATGGCCATGAATGGAATAGGGCTATGGCCATGAATGGAATGCGCCATGGCCATAAGTGGAATGCGCCATGGCCATGAATGGAATGCGCCATGGCCATGAATGGAATGCGCCATGGCCATGAATGGAATGCGCCATGGCCATGAATGGAATAGGGCCATAGCCATAAGTGGGGCCATGTATAGGGGCCATATTGGTGGCGTATTCTAAATTTAGGTATTCTCACGAGCCAAAAACATTCTCAGGAGCGCGTTAGATTCTTAGGGGCGCTTATATCGCTTTAGAGTTAAGATATAGTATTACCCCGCTTAAACTAGCTTAACCGGCTTACGAGCGCTTATAGCGTTTAGAGCCTACCCTATACTTTTATAGATATTATAATTAATAAAAATAATAATTTTATATTTAATATAATTATAAATTATAATATTATTACCCCTTCGAGAATAATATTTACTTTTACTCGTATATAATTATCTAAACTACTATTTAATCTATTTATTATAATATATTAATAAATAAAGTTAATATTCTATTAAATCGATTTTAGATAATATTTTATTTATATTATTATTAATACTAGCGCGTAATTACTCTCGTATTATTTTATAAATTTAATTCTTTATAAGAATATTTTAAATTAATAAAAGATAGTCCCCGTAGTATATTATATTTATTTAATATTTAAACGTAATAAAGTTTATATCGATATAATTATTATTAAAAGAGTTATATTTTAAAAGAAGTAACGAAAGTAAAATAAAAAAACGTAATCTTATTTCGATAAAATTAAATTATAGACCGAATAATTTAAACTTTAATTATTCGAGCTTAAAAACTAAATTAATTTTAATATATAATATATTTAAGTTCTTAAAGTCGTATAAGAATATTTATTAAATATTATAAATAATAAATATATTTAATAAACGCGGTAGATTAATAATATTAATATACGATATTTATATAAATACGCGAGTAAGTACGTAATTAATATTATTATATATTATATCTAACTTATAATTTAAATTATATAAATTAATTAAATAAATCGTTTCCGGGCTTAAGTTAACTTAATACGTAATTTATTAATAAATAGTAATAAAACGTTTAATGAACCTACTCGGAGTTATAGATAACGGAATATGCGGGTATTATATTTAGAAAAAGTTTATACAATCTCTCGCTTTACCGATGAAGTATAGAACTTTATATATAAAAATATTAAGAGTATCCGAGTTTATAAGTTTTTCCCTTATATTAGATATATTATAAATCTTATATTAATTTCTAGATATTAATACTAGCTACGCCTTTATCTTAAGGCTTTTTATTTATTAATTAAATCTTTATAAAAATACGGGCGGTGAAAGCTTTATTTAAATCTTTATTTAAAGACCGCGTTTAAACCCTAAAAAGAAAGAAGGAAAGAATAAATTAAATTCTTATCTTTACCCGACGATATATAAAGCCCGGTAGTAAGTTTTATATTATATTATTTTTATCCTAATTAAGGTACTAATCTTTATTAACGAAAATACTCCGGGAAATTAAAAGATATTAGAAGATTTTTAATTTATTAATTCTAAAGATACTCTTTCCGTATCTAATTTATAAAATTTATTACTAAAATTTTCTTAAAAATATATTATTTTAAAGTAATATATTTAACACTTTATAAAAGATTATAAAAGATTATCTAATATATATATTCCTTAATAAATTTATTCCTTATATTATCCTTAAATAAAATAAGGATTTAATTTATTTAATAACTAATTCATATATTATATATAATAAGTATATTACTTTTTAGGCGAAGGATATTAAATTATTAGAAACTTTAATAAAAATATTAGGCGGGTAAATAAATATTAATAATTAAATCGAGGAGGGGTTTTATTAAAAGATAAAATCTTAATTAAGAATTAATATAAAGATTAATATAAAGCGTTTAAGTATAAATTCCGATAAAGATTAATTAATAAATAAATATTTACGATTTTATCGTAAAATAATCTCATTAATTATTTAATAATAATACGAATAATTAATTTATATATTTATATATTATGATATTAAAACTTATAGAAAAATAAAAGTCTTTAACGAAAATATATAACTTCGAAAACTAAATTAAAATAAATAATATTAATTCGATTAATAAAAAATACTTTTTATACTTCCTTTTAAAGTTAAATAAATAAAGTTATTACTCTTAATACTATTATTAATACTATTAATTATATATATTTAATATAATAAATACCTCCTCTTTAGAGCGATAAATCTTAAAACTAATTTAATATATAAATAATATCGCCGAGATAAGTTTTAGGATAATAAATATTAATTATATATTTTAAATATAGTAATCTCGGAGATATAAATCGCCTAAGCTAGGATCCGAAAAATTAGTCCTTACAATATCGGATAAATTTAAAATAAATATAAAATTACTGGGATGAAGTTTAAAATAAATTATATTAATTAAATATATTAAATATAATCGCCTAAATTATAAACCTTTTATTTAAAACTAGCCCTTATAATAAATTCTTAATTATAAATAAAATTATTAATATAAATTTTAAAATAAACTATATTTACGAAATATATAAAATATAATAAACGGTATCTTACTTATTATAAGTCGGAGGGATAAGATATAATATCTTTAATTTCATTTATAAAAATCGTCTTTAAATATCTTTTAAAAATTAATAAAATTAAGAACCCCTTAATTCGCTATTTATACTATATACTCTATTAATATCCTACGAAATAATATAAAATAATAATTAGTATAATCGTAAAAACTAGCTTAATAATAATAACTATTTAGAATTAAATTAATTTTATATAAAATACGAGTATCGGGTTATTTATTATTTATATTTATATAATAACTTTAATCTAATTAAAGTATATTAATATTATAAATAAAATAAGTTTTTTAATATTCTTAAAGATAAGAATAAAGAAGAGGGGTATACGAAGAATAAAGAAGTATTAATACTATTAAAGAATCTAAATAAAAAAGGAAAATGAATATTATAAAAAGAACTAAACGAATTAAATTAAATTAATTTTATAATATTAAAAGTATATTAAAATAAAGATAAAAATAATCTAAATAATTAAAATAATTTAGGTTTAAGGTCGTATATATTATATTTAAACCGGAATTTAATATACGTTTATAAATTATTTAACGGAGTATATAGAAATTATATAAATAAAGAATTTAATTATCTTTTCTAGAACTCGGAAATCGACTCGGATATAAACGAGGATCCGTTAACGCCGAATATAATATTAAATATTAATATAATACCTCTTAATACTCGTCGATAATTTAGGAGTAATATTAAATTAAACTTTAATACCGCGACTACTCGCTAAATAGAAAGTTAATAAATAATAAAAAATAAAAAACTTATAAGGGAAAAGAACGCTAAGGATATGACTAAAAATAAATATTTATTATTTCATTATATATCCTAGCTTTATCTTCATCTTTATATTAATTTATAAATTTAAATATAATTATTAATAAACGCGACCGGCCTTAAAGGAATCTAAAGATTTTATAAAGTAATAAATATATTACCTCTCTTCCGACTTTATTATAATCTTTATATTAACTTCTAATTATTTATAAAGTCTTTAAAATTTAAAATCTAAACTTAAAAGTAAATCTAAAAGTAAATTTAAAAATTAAAAATTAAAAATAAACTTAAAGATAAGTTTAAACTTATAAATATAATTAAAAATAATACGTATTTTTCCCTCTATAATTCTATATAAATAATATATTAATATATATAAATAAGGAAAGGAAAAGGTTTCGAGTTAATTTAAATAACTTTATAAAATAACGGGGAGGGCTCGAATATTAATTTTTTATTAACTTAATCTTTATTTAATAATAAAATTATTACGAGATTAATATTTAATAAATTTTTATATAAAGCCGCTTTTTATATCCTTAAAGCTAAACGGAAGAAGAAAGGAAAAATAAATTAAATTTTTATATCTACCCGATAATATATAAAGCCGGGTAATAAATTTTATATTATCTTTAACTACCTTTATTTTAATTAAAATATTAATCTCTATTAACGAAAATACTTTAAGAAATTAAAAGATATTAAAAGACTTTCGACTTATTAATTCTAATAGTACTTTTTTCGTATTTAATCCGCGAGATCTATTATTAAAACCTTTTTAAAGATATATAATTTTAGAGTAATATAATTAACACTTTATAAAAGATTATAAAAGATTATCTAATATATATATTCTTTAATAAATTTATTTTCTATATTATCCTTATATAAACTAATATTCAAATTATTTAATAACTAATTTATATATTATATATAATAAACGTATAATTTTATAAACGAAGAATATTAAACTTTTAAAGACTTTAACGAAAGAATTAGGCGGGTAAATAAATATTAATAATTAAAACGAAAAAAGGTATTATTAAGGGATAAGATTTTAATAAAGATTTAATATAAAAATTAATATAATTTTATATACGAAGGATACCGATTAGCGATTAATATATAAATAATTACGATTCGTCGTTTTAGAATATTATAATATATATTAATTATTTAGATCGAGGGTAGTATAAAGGTTAATTTATTTAATCGCGTTATTAAATCTTAATATTTCTTATTTATATTATCGTTACTATAATAACTTTAAAAATATACGTAGATATAATTTATTAATAGGAATAATAGTTAATATAATTAATAAAATATTATTAGCGACCTTAAAGATATCTATTATTTTAATTAATTAATTAATTAATTTATATACTTACTCAAGTAAAACTATTTCGCTTATAAGGGAGTTTTATAGAATATATATAATATCCGATAACGTTACTAAATGGCCGCTAAAGAAATTTTTTAAGAAGATAAAAATTTTAATTTATTCTTAATCTCGGTTCTAGATATTTTAACCCACTAATTAATAAACCTTTTTATATACTACTAGTTTTTCTTTTAAGTTTCTTCTTCGCGTAAATCCCTAAAGTTAGCGATTCTATATTAATTTTAAATAATTTTATTATCTTATTCTTTATATTTACCCGTTTTTCTAAAACTCGTTATTTATCTTTATTACGGGCCTAAGCTTTTATAATATATATAGATATAACCGTAGCCAAATATTATATATTTTATTATACCGGTATACTAGCCCTACTATCCCTTCTTATTATTATTTTATACTTTTTCGCCTTTATTCTTAATTATATACGCGTAGTTATTTCTTCGTTATAACGGATTTTACGTCCCGCCGGTATTTTAATATAGTTACCTAGTTATTAAAATTATAACTCCTATATAAATATTAATATCTAAAAGTATAAATAGAGGTTCTTTTATTTATATAAATTTCGTTTTATATATTTATACTTTACCTATTTATTAACGGCGGAGGAAAATATTTAGTTTTATAAAATTTTATATAATAGTTATTTTATAACTTTTAGGGTAAAGGAAGCCCTTTATAAATCGAATATTATTAATATTTAATAAATAGTTAGACGGGAGCCTTTATTTAGGCCTAAAGTTTCGGCTTTATATATATATATTTATTTTATACTCTTTCTTATATATAAGTATAGTAGACGCGTTCTTTTTATAGTCCCCTTTTTTTAATATATCGGGCCGCGACTACGGTTATTTTTCTAATTAATTATATTATAGAGGGTTCGTTCTTTATTATTTTAATTCGTTAAGGAAGAGGGGGGGAGGAGGAGGAGAAAGAAAAGAAAAAAGAATTTCTCTTTATTAATACTACGATCGCGTTAAGAATATAGATACTACTATAAGATAAATTTAATATATCGCGATATAAGATTTTTTAACTCTCTAAACTATTATAAATAATAGTTGAAGATTCGTAGTTAGTAGGATATATACCTAGATCTCGTTACTAGCTATTATCCTAATTAATAAAGTATATATACGTATATATATAAATTATATAAGGCTAGCCTTATTAAGAAGAGAGGAAGGAAATAATAAAGAATCTCTTTTCTTTCTTAAATTAAAAAAGGAAATAATTTTAAATTTATCTCTTTCTTTCCCTTCCCCTTCCTCTAAGGAAGGAAAGAGAAGGGAAAATAATTCCTACTTTATTCTATAATATATCTAGAACGTGAATTCTAAATATAATACTCGATATATTTTAACTAGACTATAAAATACGGAGATCTATAATTATACTCTATAATTTTTAAGAATATAAGTTATAGAGCCTTGGCGTTTTACGAACCCTTATATTCTAGGAATATTTATTCTATAAATCCCTACTATTTAGAATTTAGAGTAGTTATAACTAATTTTCCTCTTTATTATCGGCCCGCTAGCTTTTATTCGCGAGCGGATTATAATAGTATATTAATAAAAGTAAATACTTCCTTAATATATTTTATTTCTTCTTCGTTAATAATAATATTATTAGTTATAACCTAACCTAAATTTAAATAGTACTAATAGAATCGGCGGGAAAATTAATAATACTTTCTTTATTAAAGTTAGTATTTATTATATCGTCTTTTATTACGCTTTATAGGGTAGTCCCTACTAGTACTAGTTTCGGAAATATTATCCTTCTACTATTTATATATTTGAAGTTTTATATACTTAATTATTAAAATAGGAGTTTTTTTTCCGGGGTTAAATATATATCTACTTCTTTTTTATTCTTCTATTTTTATTTATTTTATTTCTATTTATCCTATTTCTTCCCCTATTCTACTATAATATAAATATATTAAGATACTACGGGACCTTCAATATATTATCGAGTAGAATTAACTCGTTAAAAAAAATTTAATAACTAGTTTACTTCGGGGATATTGTTATCGAGAAAGTAAATATTAATATTATTATCTTAACTTCCTTGACGTCGCTACTATATAGTATTATTTATACTATTAAATATATACGTTATAATATTAGATCCTTTAATATTTATATATCTTCCGAAGTTTTAATCGAATTAAATTTTTTATTCGATAAATTCTCTACTTTCGAGTTATATAGAACTTTACGAACGATATAATTAAAATCTTTAAATAATAAATTAATAAATAACGGGTATAACGCTTTCTAAACTCGAGTTAACTTATAATCGATATATTATACATCGGTAAATTTTAAAAATAAACATTAGTATACTCTAAGCGCTATTAACTCTATTAGAAAACTATTTACGGGTTTATACTAAAACTCTATATTAAATACCGACCCGAGGTTTAGTAGGATTAGTAAATTAGGGGTCCAGGCAGGGTCCTATTAATAAATAATACTTACTATTAATAGGTTCAGTAGGTTTAGTAACTCGATAAATTGTTAATAATTTAAATAGTAGACGAATAGGCCCATTATATACCCTATAGTATACGTATTTATATACGCATTAGTATGCGCCATAGTATGGGTCATAGTATGGGCCATAGTATACTCTATGATATACGAATAATATGCGTAAAGGTATCTTAAATAGTATGCGATATACGCCCCCCGTAGTAGCCTCTAAAACATCAGACGAAAGCCCCCCATGACATGCGCAATCATAGTATACACCTAGGTATACGCCAAGGCATCCGTCATGGTATACGAAATAGTATAATATTTATATATATATACTCCCCGGATATACCTAGGTAACGCCTCTATAAGAACTTTTATTAAAACTTATTATTCCGGGCCCGGTAAGTCGCTAGCGTTAATAATCGTCGCTAGAGGTCGTTATCGTTAATAATAATAATTATAAAACTTTATTTATTTTAACCTTATAATAAGACTAGTTATTATTAATATATTAACGATATATATAAATTATTAAAATTATTAATCCTATTAAAATTAATTTAAAATTATTAATAGGATATTACCTAGATCCCCGATTTATTAAATTTATTAAAAATTATCTACCCGGACCCCTAATTTATTAAATTTATTAATAGAATATTAATAACTTTATCCATAAATTAGAGTTATTAATAATATTCTATTAATAATTTTTCTTAATAAAAGTTATTAATAGGATATTACTAGCTCTATCCGCGCGGGCGGTAATTTAGGTTTTAGTAGGAATTTTTAAAATTTACTAATATATTTATATATACGATTTCTAATACTATAAGAGGCTACTATTCGTAATTAGTCGATCGATAAATATAATATCTTCTATTTTTACGAATAATCAGTATAAGGTCTATATAATATAATCGCGCTAGTTAATCCACCTTTTTTACTAGATTCGATTTCCTTTAAATAAACTATTACGTCTCTACTTTTATTATATAAAATATATTATAAAATTACGTCGTTATTATAGAGAGAAGATAAAAGATTTTATACTTTTAATAATCGTTTATATAATTTAACGGAATTATCTTTAATTTATATTATAGATAAATATAAAGATCTCTAATTCCGGTTACTTTTCTAATCTTAATACTCTCTCTAGTTCTAATTATTTCTCTATTTTTAATTATTTTTCTAATTTTAATATCCCCTTTAATTTTAGTACTCCCTTTTTATTATTTATATATAGTTTAGACTTCGGGACTAAAATTAATAAATAATTAGAATTATATTCTTGGAATCGACCGACTATAGTTTCAAGGGGACTAGAAATAATTTTCTAGTAAATTAAAATTAAAGATTAAAGAGTTATATTTATTTAAAGAGAAAATACGTCGGCAAATCGAAAACCGGCTCCAGCGGCTCGGGGCCACTAGGCAAGCTGCCTCGGGCGCCTAAGGTAGGCTCGGGGTACCCGAGCGGCCCCGAGCGCCCGTCGAGCGCCCGCCGAGCACCCTTCGAGCGTTAAATCGCTCGACGGGCGCTCGACGGGCGCCCGAGGCCGTTATAAGATAAACGTCGGGCTCCCTACGAGCGTAATTTAAGCCCGGAGCTTCAAAGGCCCTAACCTTAGAAAATCATATGATTTACCACCTAAAATTTTCAAAAATCTTAATATTCCATGATCGCCCTTATCGACGGCAGCGACCCCCCGGAACGACCCCTAACGCCAGCAAATTTTAATGCCCGGAATCGATCGATTCAGGCGAAATCCTCGCGGGGGTGTGCGTAGGCCATGCGCCAGGGCATGCGCCAGGGGTTTAGGGGTGCGACAGTGACAGTTATAGGGGTGCGACAGCGACAGGACCATGGCCATGAATGGAATGCGCCATGGCCATGAATGGAATGGGGCCATGGCCATGAATGGAATAGGGCCATGGCCATGAACAGGGGCCATGGACGGGGGTTAAAGTTGGTGGCGTACCGCTAATTTAGCGCCCATTAGTGGCCGTTTTAGGCTTACTCGGTATGCGCCCGAGTGGCCCTAGGCCCCTTGGCTGTATACCTCGGGCGCACCTCGAGTCGGTAGATAGGTGTCGCGTTTAAGGCTCCCGGGGCGCCCGTCGAGCGCCCTAAGCCACGATCGAGCCACTTTTCGTTTTGCCGACGTAATACGAGGTTTATAAATATATTAATATTCTTCTACCTTTCTAGAAATTATAGTTATAGAATAGAATTATACTATATAGCTTCTAGCGACTTCGATTATAAGATTCGAAATTTCTGAATTTAAATATCTAAACGAGAACTCTAGACAAAATCTGTATTTTTCGGAGTATATCGTTCCTTCGTAATTCTAATCTTTATAAAAGCCTAGCTAACTACTATAAAGTTTTTTCAATAATTCTAGTAACTCCGATATCTTAATTCGTGTCACGGGGTGGACTTTGGTAGGAGTATTACTATAAATATCTACTAAGACGGCGGGCTGAGCCCTACCGCTAGCCCTATCGGGACTAGGGTAATACTAGGATTCTAGTATATTAAGGCCAAATCCTCTATAGAATAATCAATATCTTTTATACTATATACTATTATATTAACCCCGTGTTAAATAGTAGTAACGGCGATACTAACGTAGAACTATACCTCTTCTATATTAGTAAGAACGATTATACTAGTTATAAATAGTAAAATAACCCCTAAAACGACTAATATACTCCCTATTAACTACTATATTTAGAATAATTTACTCCGTATCGATAGCGAGCCTTACCTACGTTATATTTATTTAGCGCTTCTATACCGTACCCTACTACCTTAAATAAATACTTCTAAACTCTTTATTAAGTTATTAAAGTAATTTATTTAATACCATTTTTATTTATAGTATTTATAGTAAATATTAAACTAAGTATTTAGAACGTCCCTTTATTTATTTCCCTTTTATTAATATAATTATCTATTTTAATAAATTATTTATTAAGTAAACGTCTAGCCTAGTAAATATATTACTAACTATATCTCTTACGCTTCCGCTATAGAAAAAGAATATTAGAATACTAGTCTTTTAATACTACTCTTGTTATTCGCCTAGTATTACTACTTTTAATATTTATTATTAATTATTACCTTGGTTATTACTCTAGAAGAAACTTAACTAAACCCTACTATAATTAATTTTATTTTCTATTTATAAGAATTCCTATTATTAAGTAAATATATTTTAAAATAGGTAAAAGTTACTCTTAACGTTAAACGAGTAGTTATTTAAATAATTATACGGTCTTTTTATCCTCTTACTAAAGTACCTCTTTAGTATTTATTAAGGAGGGCCCGGAAAACGAAGTAATTTAACGACGACCTTTCGGAGTACGCTAAGTTTAAGTAGTTTATTATATAGCTACCCTAGGTTATAAATAAGATATTTATAATACCGTCTATCGGTACCTTCCGAAGGGATATTAAAGAGTTACGTTAATACCTATAAAAGGAGTAGTCTTTAAAGAACGAACCTAAAGATGAAAAAACTATAGCTCCTCCCGAGCCTAAATAACCTACTATAGATTCCGAATAAATAATATAATTTATAGAATCGCTAGAAATTCAGGCCTTTATTATTAAGTTAATAACTAGGATAAAGGAAGGCCCGGTAAGACTTTAAGGCCTATTAAAAGTAAATAACTTAATTAGTTAAAACGGTACTAGTTCTAGGGTAAGCGCCTAGAATAAACTAAAACTCGAAGAGATTAAATTCTTCGATTTTAAAGATAATAAAAAGGATAACCTATTTACTTTAGGAAGGTATATTATATATAAAAACATTTTCGACTTTAAGAATCGCGTTAACGATATAATTAAATAATACAGCGAAGAGGAAGTACGAAAACTTCTATTTTTATATCTTAAGGGAGTAGCCCTTAAATAGTTTTTAAATAAATTAAATACTAATATTAAGGTATTAATACGTACCTTCGCTAGCCCTAAATAAATAAGTTATTTTATTAAACGATTTAGTATGAAAGACGCTAGAAGTTATATATAAACTTCGTTTTAGTAAATATAGATTCGTTTAAATATATATTAGTAAGACGCTTAGGTAGTATATAAATAAGATATTTAATCTAATTAAGACCGCCGATATCCCTAGCGTATATTAATAAATATCTATAATCTACGATTATATTAACTTTAATTTTAAGTCTTTTATTAATCCGCCTAAACCTAGTATCTTATTAAATAAATTCTTTAATTTACTTAACGCTAAGGAAGAAGCCTAATTAGGAATAATACGAAGTAATAAAATAACTAGGCCTCTACTACCTCTTAAACTAGAGAGCTTATAGTAAAGTTAATAGAATTATTAATAACCTAACCGGTTCCGGCTATAGTAGAACTAGTTACTTTAAGTTACTTCTTATTAATTTATTAATCCGGCCTATTAGAATATACTAAGTATCCTTTAAACGTAGTAGTAGCCTTATTAAATTCAACCGCTACCTACTCAACTATAGATTATTAGTAGTAGTATTAAGAATATATCTTTCCCTCTTAGAAATAGGAATCGTCCTAACTTTTAACCGCGTTAAGAAAACCGCGGGTTTATAACCGGTAGTTATAATCCTAATTATTTCGGGTAATAGTAAATACCCCCTAGGTATATAATTATTTACTATAAAACTAAAATATAAAAGAATTATTCTTAGGAAGATAATATTATAAAGTAATAAATAAAAGAGTAATCTACGCCTAATGTTAATTACGTTAATAAATAGAGCCAGGATTAATAGTAAAAGGATTACTATAATAAATAAAACGAAATAACCGGTTATTAAATAACTATTATCGATTCGCCTAAATAAGTCGAGTACTATATTTATAAAGAGTCGTTCTCTTCTAAAAACGTATTATATACGTACTTTAAAAATTAAGGTTTAGGTAAGAACCCTACTAAAGCCTCCTACCCTAGATATTTAATTATAAATATTATTTAGAAGAGTAAATAGTCTTTAGTAATAAACGAGAATATAGAAGCCTATTACTAGGCTGAAACGAATAACGAATTACTAAAATAAAAACCTATTATTAAATTAAACTACGACTCTTCTAAAAATACGGGAATAGGATAAATATTTAGGAAATACCGGTACGCCGGTATTCGGGTCGGGCTAGACCTTGAAATTAAAGTAGAAAAGGGCTATAAAGATACTAGTTATAAAGTAACTATCGCCGACTATAAATTTATAGTACGTTTCCTCCTAAAAATTAGAATTCGTATTATAATAACCCTACTCTAAGTTACCGGTATTAATACTAACTATTATATTATTTTTAAATATATTATTACCTCTTTATACTTCCCCGGGAAAGATAAAAGTAGTAATAAAATAATAGCCGAAACCGCCCCTAGGGAAGTCTATATTATAGATAATCTTAAAGTAGGTATATTTATTAATATAGACGTTATGGCCCCTAAAGGAATTAATATACTAGTATCTCGTTAAGTAGCCCGTATCGGTAGTTACGATATAAAGTACTCTATCGACGTTTATTTAAAGGGTATAAATATGAACCGGCTAGTATATACTACGAAAATAAGAGTTATCCCCCTATAAATTATTATAATTATCGAAGTCTATAAATTTAATCTACTAGTACGAGACTATTTTTTTAAACCGGTAGATATTAACCTATATCTCTTTACCGAAATCGTTAACGATAAAATAAAATTAATATTTACAAAAAATAAGACGGATAAGTTCGTTAAAATCCTAAGAAATATAAGGCTTAGCTAGGTACTAGAGGTTTAATTTAATAACTACTATAATATTATTATAGGCGATAACGACGTTCGCGAGCTCGTTATACGAAGGCCTCTTTAGGAGTATAAAGAAACTTTTATTAAAAACACTTTTAATAGTATAATTACCGCTAGTACTAGTTTATTACTTCTTAAATAGCCTTTAGAGGGTAAAGATATAAAGAACCTAACTAGTTCCCGGCCTTATATTCTATTAATAAAGATAATTATTTCGGTAAAGAATAATATCCTCTTAAACGGTATTACTATTTATAGTAAATAACCGGAGCTAGTAAAGATTATTAATTAATTCCCTATACTCTAGGTAGAAGGAGGCTTTATTAATATTCTAAAAAACGAATAAATACGTATACTACTTCGCGCCGAGTAGGAAGATAAAGTATCTAAAACGGTATATATTTATCCTATAAATAACGAGAGCCGGAAGATTATTAACGAAACCTTTAATAAACTATATATTTAGGGACGATTTAAATAGACGATATAAACTACTCTATTTAATTTTCTAATCTTCGTTATTTAGATTATAAAATTAGACGGTACTAAGAAGGGCCGTACCGTTATTAATATTCGAGGTTTAAATACTATAGTTATAGTAGACGTCTACTATTTACCTCTATAGAATAATATAATTAACGCCGTTAAGGGTTATCGTTAAATTACCGTTATCGACGCGGCTAGTTTCTTCTATTAATAGCGAGTATACCCTAAAGATAGATATAAGTTTACTATCGTATTATACCGCGGCTAGGAGACTTTTAATATTATAATAATAGGATTTAAAAACTCGCTTATTAAGGCTCTCCGTTTAATATTTTAATATAACGTCGATAGGACCTAGGTTAGTACTCGTAGAGAGGAGTATTAAGGATTAAAGGATAATAAGCTTCGTATTAATATAAAATAAAACTAAATAAATTTAATAAACTTAGTTAATAATTTAATAAACTTTTATATTTAGAATCTATAATTAAAAGTTTTAAGGGAAGTTAAATACGAAGCTTTTATTTATTAGGAAAATACGTTATTTATATAATAGAAAGAAATCGTATTAAGACCTTTATAATCTTTTATAGTAGTATAGCTACTAAAAGTTACTAAGTATAATCGCTTATAATAACCTAGTTACTAAGAACTACTAAGTATAATCGCTCGCTTAGCGCTACGATTATAATTATAACTACCTTTATCGTAGGTTTAATTAGTCCCGCGTTAAGATTATAATACTAGCTCCCCCCTCTCGACTTCCGTCCTCGGAAATTAAATTATTCTTTTTAATACTACTTTATCGAATCGAGAAGTTTAAATCTCCTATTATCCGTCGTAAAGAATTTACTTTAACTCTTCTCGTTATAGTTATATACCTTTATAAAAACTATTCTTCTAATTTTAAAGAGTATAAAACTAGTCCTAAATTAGATCGGTATACCCGATATATACGTAATAGTAGGAAATATAATCTAGTAGTATCGCCGGTGGATATACGTTATATAGAAAAAACGAGGAAAGATCTCTAGCTTAAAATAAAAACTACGTAAACGAAGTTTATTCGTTTATGATTTTAATATAATAAGGTAGAGGATAAAAAGGAAAAGTTAATAAAATATAAACTTTAAAATATCGAGGAGCTAGAATTAAATAAACGGGTAGTTAATACCGTTAGTACTACTAAACCCGACGATCTCCTATTTAACGTTTCGTCCGAGCTCTTCGAGTTATCTTTTAATTTCGATTAATTAGGTATCGCCTACTCCCCTTTTAGTATTAACGGAACTCCGTAAAAAGTTATTAATAATTCATAAGGTTAGTATTAAATTCCTATATATTCTCCGACGCGTCGTATTCTTTTTATTTAACGAGGTAATTCTAATTATTACGATCTAGAATCTTTTCTACCTCGAACTCCGTTTCTTCTTTAATCTAGAAATAAAAAATATCCTATAAAAGTATTATAAAGTTTACTAGTCTTAGTATAGAGACGTAGAATATTAAATATACTTTAGTATCGGCTAGAAGATTTAATTCGTAGTTAACTAGTCCTTTAATCTTTTTAATCGAAAATGATCCGACTTTAATATAGTCTAGTTTTTTATTTAGTCTCTTACTCTTTATATTCTTTATTAAGAGATATACTTTATCCCTCTCCTTTAATTAAGGATACTCTTTTTAATATTTATTTACTATCTTTTTAGTCCGAGTATTTATTTAGTTAATCTAGGTTTATATATTTTAATATAATACCTTTATATTAATTATATAAACTAAGGCCCTTTATACGTTTAGCCCTTTTTTAGGTTCGAGGAATATATTAATATATTTATTATAGTTCGCGAAGAATAGCGTAAACTTTATCGTATTAAACTAATTATTATTAAACGTTAATTAAGTTATAGGTAAAAGTCTTACCTAATCGTTCTATTTTTTATTAATATAATATCGTAAATATATCTTTATCGTTTAGTTTATCCGCTTTATTTATTTATTTATTTATAGATAATATATAGTTAATATTCGTAACTTAGTTTTAATAGTACTAACTAGTATCTTCTAATAGTTAGATATAAATCATTTATCTTTATTAGAGGTAATCGACCTAGGTATCCCGTAATCCTTAATTAGTCGATCTAGTAATACGAAGGCGACTTATTCTACCTTATAAATTTCCTTAATTAATATTATTATAGTATATTTATTAAGTTTATTATAGATTATTATAATAGAGTTAAAGGCCTCTATCGTAATAGGGTCTTTTAACTTTAATAATTTAATAACGAAGTTTATTATAATATCGTCCTATAGTATCTCTAATACCGGGGCGAATTAGATTTAACCGTATTTAACGTATCTCGTAGACTTATTCTATTAATATTCGATATATTTCTTAATATATTTCTCGACGTATAACCTTAGTCCTAGTATATCGTATTCTCTATAAATAAATTCTATAGTTTTAATAACTCTAGGGTATTCTTAGGCTAGATTATTATAGTAATCTCGAATAATTTCCTTAAGATATTCTTTAGGAAGATAAATTCTTTTATTATATTCTAATAATTTAATATATCCTTACTAACTTCTTAGTATTCTAGTTAAAGTATCGTTCTTATATTCCTTCCGGATACTATTAATAATTCCGGGAATAGAGATATATAGTGTCGCTACTAGTTATCGTACTAGGACCAGCGACCCGTCTTATTACTAAATAAGAATTAATTATATAACTACGTCTTTCTCCTCTATATAGTCTTCTCGCCTATTAAATATATCGGCGCGACCGTTATCCTTTCCTAGGGTATAGAAGATCTTAAATTTATATTACCCTAATAATTCTAATTATTTAATCTATCTTCGATTTAATTATTTTATTATCGTAAAGTTAAGAAGATTCTTATAGTTCGTAAAGATAATAAGATCCGAGTAGCTTTCTATATATACCCTCTATTATTCTAATAAGGATATTACTACTAGTAATTCCTTATTATAAATATTATAATTCTATTCCGCTAATAATATTTTCTTAGAATAATATATAATAGGGTACTATTTATCGTCTCTCTATTAAAGTATATAAACGCTTATTATTAAATCTAAAGTATCGGTTTCGATTCGAGCTAGTTCGTTATTTCGAAAGGAATATAGTACCGGCGGCCTCTCGTAGGCCTCCTTAAATATCTTAAAAGATCGTTATTATTCTTTTCCCTATTAGATGGCGATATCTTTCTTCGTAATATCCGTTAGTAGTAAGGCCTTCTTAAAGTAGTCTTTAATAAACTTTCTATTAAAGTTTATAAATCTTAAGAAACTTTATATTATTTTAATGTTATATAGTATAAATTATTCCTTAATACTTTTAATCTTTTTAGGGTTTATATAAATACCTTTAGTATTAATTATAAACTTAAGGAATTTAATTAATTCCTTATAAAACTCGTACTTTTTTAGTTTAAGGAGAAGTCTAGTTAATAATAAATAGGTTAGGATATCCTATATATATTAAATATATTCTTCCTTATTAGTAGAGTAGATTAAGATATTATCGAGGTATATAATTACCGTTATATCTAGGTATATTTATATAATATTATTAATTAGTATTTAGTAGGTTACTAGTATATTAATAAATCCGAAGGGTATTACTAGGTATTCGTAGTAAAGATATCTAGTTCTAAAGATAGTCTTCTACTCCTCGCTTTCTTTTATTCGAATTAGATTATACGCGCCTCGAAGATCTAGTTATATAAAGATTTTTATTATTATAAGCCGATCCTATAGCTCGCTAATATTTAGTAGAGGGTACCGATTCTTTACCGTAATATCGTTTAACTTTTAGTAATTTATATATAGTCGTAGACTTTTATTCTTCTTTACTGCGAAGAGGATTAGATAATTTATTAATAATTTAGATTCTCGAATAAATCCCTTTTTAAAGTTCTCGTCGATATACCCGTAAAGTACTCCGAGTTTCTTTTTTAATAAAGCGTAAATAGGTTTAAATATCGGTTATTTACTAAATTCGAGTTCGATTTTATAATCCTATAGTTAATATTTAGGTAATATTTTTATAGTTATCTCTTCCTAAAAGAGGTACTTCTATTATTAATACTCTTTAAGGATATTAGGAGGTTCGTCTTTACCTTTAGAAACTTTAATTTATTCGCCTTATTAACCTCTTTAGTTAGTATATATCGAGTCGGATCCTCGTATAAAGTTATCTTTATACGAAGATAAAGTACTATTAACTTCGACCGGGCTACGGTTTAATTTCTTATTTATAACTATTCTTTATAAATATATAGGTATTATACTAGCGACGTCTTTAATACGCGGAAATATAAGTACTTCTTTCTTTTAATCGATTATTAAATTATATTTCTTTAATTAAAGTATCCCTAGAATAATATAATAAATAGTTATTCCTATTATATCGAAGGTAATTTCCTTATAGTAGCGTTGAATAATAATTAGTAACGGGAATATTTCCTCGTTTACTCTTCCTATTAATAGTTTCGACCCGTTAATTAATTAAAGTTTATATTATTCTTTCTTTTCTTATATTAATAGGTTAATTATTTAAGTTATTATCCGAGATATAAAGTTATTGATTACTCCTAAATCTATTATTATAACGACTTTATATCCGTTAACTCTTACTAGTATTCGTATATATATACCGTATTAAGCTAAGTATAGATATTATTCTAGAGTTAATATATTAATCTCCTCGTATTTTCCTTTAATATAAGGGATTAGTCTTTTCCCGATAAAGATAAGAATCCGTAGTACTCTTTAGACTCGAAGTATCTTTCGTAACCTTCGGCCAAATAATAGTATTATTCGTTTTAATTATAGTATTTCGTTTTCTTATTATATCCTGTCTAGTTTCGTAACTATAACTATTATTCTTTATTATAGCCCGGGAAGATTTAATTCTCCCTCTTTTTAACTAGGTACTATAGGTAATTATCTTTTACGTAATTATTCTACTAACTATAACTATATCTTGGCTTTACAATATACCTTCGCTCTCTTAAGTTATCGTAATAGTATTTATAATATTCGCTTATATATATTAACTAGTATATCTCCCTATATCGTAGGTAATATTTATTATAGGTATAATTAACTTTAATAGGTTATCTTTTTTCCTTCTTCTTTTCTTCGGGTTTCTTTTTTAATATAATAAATTAAGTTCTAAAGTTATCGAGATAGTCTATTACCTAAAGTTATTCTTTAGAATTTATTATATTTTATTCTTATTTCTATCCTTCCTCTAAGTCTTCCTCTAAAGTTTTATTATTATTATTATCTAGTTCTTCGAGTTCTCGAATTCTTTAGGCGATCTCTTTTTTAATATTCCCCTATTTCTCTAATAAATCGTTAAGTATAATATTATTTTATACTAGATCCCTAGGGGGCCCGGCTACGCTATCCGGTATCTCTTTCTTAAATATATCTAATTATTATTAATTTATTATATTTTTCGAACGATAGTTCCTAGCGATATAGCCCGGTTTATTATAATTATAATAATTTATTACTTTCTTACCCCTTTATTACTATTTACCCCCTTTATAAAATTCTTTTACGGGTTCTTTCTTCGTAAAATCGAGTTTTATTAAAGTATAATTATACGGGTCAGGTTTTTCGCGGCGGTAATAACTAGCCGAACTATATCCGTTATTAAAAACTCTTAAATATTATTATCCGTTAACTCCTCTATTATAGTGTTTCTCTATTATACGTTCGTATAGTTTATCGTCGATTTCGATTACTTATTCTATAAATATATCGAGGTCCTTGATTACGGCTCCTACCTATATAAATTCATCTTTTATATTATCTTTTAGTCCTCGTCGATATATTATTATAAATATAGTATTATCCTAGTCTATAAGTATTATATAGTATTAAAACTACGCCGAGTAGTCGGATATAGACCTGCGCTATATTAAGTACTAGATAACCCGAACTACTATATTACTTTCGTTAGATAGTTTAAATATATAGCGAATCTTAGCCTTAAACCTAGAAAAGTTTTTTATCTATAATTTTATTAATAAATTATCGGTATCGTTTACTACTTTTATATAACGCTTTAGGAATAATTTAATTTATTTCTATATATTACCTCTTATATAAGTTATTATAAAGGTTATTTATTTAATAATTAATATAATATTCTCGTTGAATATAAAGAATAGTTAGAGTTATAGTAGTTAATCGTTAAGCTTTTCACGCTCTTTATAGTAATAGTTTAGGCGGGCGACCTTAATACGGTCCCTTTCTTCTATAATATTACGTTTTTTAATACCGTTTTAAGTATTTAGGGCTAGGGCCTTTATTAATCCTAAAGTACTTATCTTAAAGGTATTTAAAATATTAAGACTCTCCGTTTAATATTTTAATATAACGTCGATAGGACCTAGGTTAATACTCGTAGAAAGGAGTATTAAGAATTAAAGGATAATAGGCTTTATATTAATATAAAATAAGACTAAATAAATTTAATAAACTTAATTAATAGTTTAATAAACTTTTATATTCAGAATTTATAATTAAAAGTCTTAAGGGAAGTTAAATACGAAGCTCCTATTTATTAAGAAAATACACTATTTATATAATAAAAAGAAATCGTACCAAGACCTCTATAGTCTCTTATAGTAGTATAATTACTAAAAGTTATTAAGTATAGTCGCTTATAGTAGCCTAGCTACTAAGAACTATTAAGTATAGTCGCTCGCTTAGCGCTATAATTATAATTATAACTACCTCTATTATGGGTTTAGTTAGTCCCGCGCCAAGATCGTAATATCGCCTATATACGTATAGTGGTAAATAGACCGAATCCTACGTATCTATAAAGTATTCGCCCGAGTATATATTAATAACGTTATAGTATTCTCTTAGACCCTCGAGGATTATATTTAATACCTATATATAGTATTTTCTTTATTCGTTAAGTTTAATATTTTAGTTAACCCTAAGAAGGCGTTTATCGGTTATCCGTTAATTATACTATTTAGTTAGAAGGTTAACTCGTTCGGGCTATTAACTTCTAAAGAAAAGTTTATAATTATTAAATAACTAGTTTTCTCTTAAACGCTAGTAGTATTTAAAACGTACCTAGGAATAACTAGTTAACTAAAAGATTATATTAAAGATTATACTACTCTAGCTAGGTCTTTATAAAATAAGAAAACCGCGTTATTAAATAAAGTACCCCCTATAGGCGCTTAACGATAGGAATATATTAAAAAGACTAGTTTTAAGTTACCTTCCCTATAGGAGATTCGTTTATTTAAAACTATTTAAAGTACCCTTTCTAAACCTTCCTTTCTATACTACTTCGATAATAAAAAGGAACTATTTATCGACTTTAATATTAATAAGGAATTCGGTTACGGGGTTATAATTTATTATATTATAAAAGAGCTAAAAGGCCTTTATCCCGACCGGAAATAAGTTTAGTTTATCTTTTTCCTTAGCCGACTCTTTAAAGATATAGAAATATATTATTAACCTACTAAAATAGAACTAGTAGGAATAATATAGGTATTTATTAAAGTTAAATATATAGTCGAATTAGCCCTTAAGACGGTCGTCTATACTAATTATAAAGCTACGCTTAATATAATTAAATAAATAAATATAACTACTTTATCTACGATAAAGATTAATTTATATATCGTACGGGCCTTAGATTATATTCAGCGTTTTTAAAATATAAAGATCCGTTATAAACTTAATATTAAATATATAATACTAGACACTCTATCTTAATTATAGTAGAAGAACGTAGTTAGGGACTTTTTAGAAAGCGAGCTAAATATACTCTAGGTATATATATATAAGGTTTATATACTAGTAGAAATAAATATATAGTTTAAGTAAGAATTATTTTAAGAATACAAGAATAACGACTTTTAGGCCAAAATAAATTATATATTTAATTATAACGTAGAAACTGACGAGGATACCGTAGATCTTTCTTTTTCGAAGGGGAATAACGGCTTAATATAATATACCGATAATTTGGTTATTAATCGAGTATATACGCCGGAACGCCTATATATACCTTCTTTATATATTAAAACTTTATTTAACGTCGTATATTCTAGTTTATATATAGGAAGATATAAATACTATAAGATTATAACTAGGTACTAGTATATATATAAACTAGATAAGAAACTAGAGGAGTATTTACGATACTATTTATAATATTAATTATTTAGTACTCCTAGGTATAAACCTTATAAAGTACTATAATTTATTTTTATACCGCCCTCTTCTTTCTATATAATTTCTATCGATTTTATCCTAGTCTTACCCCTTTCGTAGGAAGGATTCGATAATATTATAATTATTATATATAAATTTTCCCGAAAGGTAATTATAATTCTAGGAAAATTAATATAAAAGGTAGAGTAATAAGTAGATATACTATTACGTCGCTTATATTTAATAAACTAGTGTATTCCGAAGGTTATTCTTTCCGACCGCGATTATAAATTTATAAATACCCTATAGAAGGCTTTATTTAATAAATTTAAAGTAAATTTAATATTCTCTACTACCTATTATCTATAAACGGATAAATTAAGCGAGCGTATAAATTAGATTATTAAAATTATATGACGATTCTAGATCGCTACTTTATAAAACCTTAAAGCCTAGGAAGAAGTACTACCTTTTATAATTATATAATATAATAATATATTTTCCTAGCCTATTAACTATACCCTAAATAAAGTAGCTTTCGGTTTTACCGTTAATAACGCGTTAGACTTAGGAAACTAGGAGAATAATATTTTATTAAAAGAGTTAATACGTATTTAAACTTCGGATATAATTACCTTTATTTAAATATACGATAAGGAGTATTATAATTATATTTATTACCTTTAATACTTCTATAAAGGGGACTAGGCCTTACTATATTTATATAAAGATTATAATATTCCGGTAAATAAATTTACTAGTCGTAAATACGGTTAATAAATAATTTATTTATTTAAGGTTCTTAACTATATCGGAAGGCTTATATACCGCCTTAATATCCCGGCAAATTAAAAGATTTATAACGTATTTTTAATAATATAGCTAGAGTAATACCTACCGCCGGATTAAGACTCTTTTAAACGTCTACGGCCTACGAACCCTAGAGTAGTAGAAACCGAGCGAGACGACTTAAAACTAGAATAAGAACTAGAGTATATCCTCGATAACCGCGTTATTAAAAAGGGGAAGGGTTATACTACCGAATACCTCCTATCCTAGAAAGGCTAGGGATTTATATTAAACCGTTAAATAAATATAAAGAACGTTTTCGCGGACGAATTTATTAAGGAATATAAATAATAGGCTAGACACTAAGTTAAATTCTTCTTCTAGGGTCGATAATTCTAAAAGTATAATTATACTTCCTTTTTATATTACCGCTCTTTATTTATCTTTACTAGGAAATAACTATTATATTAAATCTACCTATCGAGCTTTATTTAGAGTACGGGTACTACGATAATATTAAGGGGGTATTATACCGAGAACCGGTAAAACTACTCCTTTATAATTTTAAATCATTCGTCTAGTCGTACGTAGAGCTATATAGCCCGAATATCCTAGTAATATATTATTTATATACTCCTCTATATAGATTTAAGTATATACCCCTCGTTATCGCTACTTCTTAACTAGGTAATATATTTATAAAGGAAAAAACTTCGGATTAACTAAGTCGGGACTAGCTCCGCGCTAAAATAGTTTTATTCTAAAAGTACTATTAAACGACATTCCCTAGCTAGCTAGATTTACGCTAAGACTTTATTTTTCTAATATATATTTAGGGCCCTAGTCCTTTAGTACTAATACTCTTATAATATTATATATATACGCCCCTATTTTATTAATATTATGGCTCCTACCGTTAATTACCTATATTATCTTTATACCCCCCTGTCGCCTTATCTCGCTGTCGCAATTTTAATATTAAGTTTTACGGCTCTACGTTAAACTTTAAAGCTCTACGGGCCTACCCGTAATTCAATCGATAATTTAAAATATATATTTCTTACTTATTTACTTCTATATATAGACGCTATTTATATTATTAATTACGATACCCTATATAAATATATTAACGAGGGCGTTAACTTCTTTCTTTTAAAAGGGGCGATTTATTACGGGGTAGACTTTAATAGGAGTATTATTATAAATATCTATTAAGACGGCGGGCTGAGCCCTACCGCTAGCCCTATCGGGACTAGGGTAATATTAGGATTCTAGTATATTAGGGCCAAATCCTCTATAGAATAATCAATATCTTTTATATTATATACTATTATATTAACCCCGTGTTAATTCGCTTTAGAACGACTAGAATAGAACTTCCTATTTACCGAATTATTTTAGTATATCGAAGTCTAATTATTAATAAAGCTTTTTTAAAAAGACTAGAGACCGAAGTAAATTACTTTCTCAAATTTTATACTTTCTAAATTTTATATTTTCTGAAATCTTATACTTTCTCAAATCCTATATTTTTTGAAATCTCATACTTTCTTAAATCCTATACTTTCTGAAATTCTATACTTTCTCAAATTCTATACTTTCTCAAATCTCATACTTTCTCAAATCCTATACTTTCTCAAATCCTATACTTTCTCAAATCCTATACTTTCTAAAATCTTATACTTTCTCAAACTTTGTTTAAAGTAATCGAGTAGGATAATTAAAGCCCGAAACTTTTTCAAAATTTATTTAAAATAATCGAGTATAGTAATTGAAGTCTTATTTTAAACTTTATTAATAGAAGTTTTATAAATACGAGGTTACCCTTAAGGGATAAAACCCCCGAGGGATTTTTATATCGTAGAGGATTTTATACCTAGGTCCGTAAATTAGAGATTTTATAAAGTTTTAAATAACTTTATATACTACCCCGAATTAACTATAAACTAAACTAGATAATCTTGAGGTTAAATTCTTATTTAGTAAATTTATCCCTCGATAAAGACTTATCCCCTAGTTATAATCTAGCCTCTTTTCGAAGTTTATCCTCTACTTCGTATATTTATCCCCTAGTTACGGTCTAGTCTCTTTTCAAGATTTATTCCTTATTTAATAAGTTTATTCCTTAATAAAAATAAGTCCTTCTAGTTATAATTTATCTCTATTTATCGAGGTTTATTCCTCCTATTTTAAAGTATCTCCTAGGAGTTATTCTAAATTATAAACGAATATAGAAGTCTCGAGATAAATAGTATTATGAGACGAGTATATATATATATATCTAATGTCTTGAGACTAGAGTCTAAGGACGAGGAGTATCTCTAAATATATAATATCTAGAGACGGTTGTCCCTAGACTTCTAGTATCTTATAACGAATAGTATCGATAAAGCGGGGAGACCGTATAGACGAAAAATATAAAGAATATAAAATTTATACGTTAAATACGTATAAAGTATATTTTTCGGTATTATTCTAATTTCTAACTCTACGAGTATTAGCCTAAACCTTAAATCTTATATATATAAAATATAGCGCTAGTTTAGCGCTATATCTTATATATATTAGTTTTTTAATATTTATTAAATAACGGTTATACGGAGCCCGTATAAGAAGAGTCGAAGTATTAAATACGTATTCTCCGTATAAATTTTATATCCGTTATACTTTTCTATTTAAATAGTCTCCCGCTTTACCGATATAGGGTTTTCCTCCGGCTACGTGGGATCTTTTAAATAACTAATAAATCGGCGCTACTTTAATTAACTACCAAGACTTCTAGTAAATATTATTAATAATATAAATAACTTTTAATATAAACTATAACTCGTAATAAAAACTACTTTTAATAATATAAACTACGCCTCGTAGTATAGATTATTTTGGATATATATTATTTTGGGTATATACTACTACTAATAGTACGGATTATTTTTAATATATATTATAGCCGTTATTAGAGCCGGGGGGAAAGAAGAAATTTAGGGAGAAAGAAATTACTCTAAAATTAAAACTAAAGAGCCGCTCTAAAAATAAAATATCGAAGAGCGAGGAAAATAAAATAAAAGAGATTTAAAGATAGAGTAGGAAGTTTAGAAATATATTAATACTCGTCTCCGAATCTCTTCTTACCCGTTCTCTAATAAAGAAAGTATCGTCGAATTAATAAGAAAAATAGAAAATATTTTACGTAGTAAAAATAAAAACTTAATAGTTTACTAGAAGAAAACCGAATTTAATAAAAAAAACGAATTAATTAACGCGATTATATTACGTAAACTATTAATTATCTATAGGAATAGAAAGTACTATATTTATCGATCGACCGATCACGACTAGTAGCCCACTATAATACCGGAAATCGTAAATATAAACCCGATATATCGATTTTTAAATTAATTCGAGTTATTAAGAAACTTTATACCCGTTATTTATTAATCTATTATCTAAAGACTTTGATTATATTAATTATAAAGTTCCGTATAATTTAATAATAAAGGACTCTTCGAATAAAAGATTTAGTTTAGTTAAAACTTCGGAAAGTAAATAAATATTAAGAGATTTAATATTATATCGTATATATTTAATAGTACAAGTACGCTGCGGAATAAGGAAGGGAATTTTAACTTTTTCGAAAATCGAGGAAGAGAATTCAAAAAATTAGGATAAATATTAATATATAAAAAAATCTCTTCCCTAAAAAAGAGAAGAGAATAGAGTAAAAAAGACCGATTCCCTTCTCTATTCCGTAGCGTAAATACAAGTAGCGACGTTAAGGAAATTGAGATAATAATATTAATATTTACTTTTTTAATAAAAGTATCCTCGAAGTAAACTAGTCGTTAAGAATCTTTTTTAATTAACTAGTTATATTTAATAATATATTAAAGGTCCTATAATACTTTAATATATTTATATTATAATTAAACAGGGAAGAAATAATAAAAGTAGAAATAAAAAAATAGAAAAGACGGAAGTAAATATTTATTAAACCCTAAAAATAAAGCTTTTATTATAATCGTTAATTATATAAAACTTCTAGTATATAAATAGTAAAAGAAGAATATAAATACTAGTAGAGATAACTCTATAAAAGTGTAGCGAAAGTTAAAACGTGAAAGATAGTACGAGGGAAAATAATATTATAAAAGTCAATACTATAAAACGTTAAAGATATAACGTAGGTTATATATAACTCTTGAAGCGCGCGGCTTACTTCTAAATAGTATATATATAAAATATATAGAGGTTTAGAAGCTTCTAGAATATAAATTCTAAATTTAATACTAGACTCGTTTTAGCTAGGATATAAACTAGGACTATACCGAGAATATAAATTAGAGCCTTGAGGACTAGTATTTATAATACTATCTTTTATAATATTAACTTTTATAGTACTACTTTTTAATACGATCGTTTCTAGATATATAATATCTTAAAACTAATATCTTTAGACGAGGAGTATCTACGAACAAAAGTTATCTAAAAATACTAGTTATAAAATATTATTAGTCTAGAGATAGTTATTTATAGTACGTTACTCTAGTCTCTGTAACTATACTACCTAGTTATAGCCTCTATATAATGTTATATATAATATATTATTACGGTTTCTATTTTAAATATTAACGTCGGCTCCCTCGGCGAGTAGTATTTATATTAATTAATTACGATCTCTATATAACGCTACCTATAGAGCTTTTAATAATAAGTCGTAATTTTTTAATAAATTAATACTACTACTTCTCTTCTTAATTCTCTCCGAGTATAAATTATCTTAATAATATAGTTTATATATTAAATTTAGTAACTAATTATTAAGAGCCTTTTATTTAGGAAAAAAAGATAGTAGTTTTAAAAGATTAAAATATAGTAGTTTTATCCAAGTTAATTTACTAGCCTATATTTATATTAATTAATTTTAAATAAATACTATAAATAGTTTTAAATAAATTAATAATATTTATTACTAAATAATACTATAATCTTATCGGCTTTTATATCGTTAATTAGTAATTCTTCTTATTTATATCCTCTTTTAAAGTAACTATATATTAAGGCGGAGATAGAGTTTTATTACTCCTATTTAACCCCTTATTATACGTAATAATAGTTATTTATATATAATATAAAAAACTATCGTTATATAACTAGGTATTTTATTATTAAGATTTAGGTTAATAACTTTAACTATAATATAAATTAAATCCGTCTATTTATAATATATAATATATTCTTAATTATCTTTAAATTAACTCGTATATAGGTATTAAGCGAGGTCGCGTATTATTTTTATATAATTATAAAATTTAATTATTTTATTACCCCCGAAAAGCTCCTTTATAAACCTCCCTCTAGTAATATATTCTCGTTTTATAATTTCTTCCTTCGTTATATTACTATTAGATACTCGAGGATTATTTAATTATATATATAATTATAATCGAAGCCCTCGCGTACGAAGAGATTATAGAAAATTTTATATAAATAGGAATATTTCGATTTCTTATTAAAGTTAAGGGAACGAATATAGTCGAAATAAATTATAAATTACCGAGGGAGACCCTCGTATATATTTTTTATATCGATTTTTCTCTTCTCCTTTAAGATAAGTTCCTTTTTTTACGTTTAATTTATAATTATAAAACTTTACTACGGGCGAGAGCCGCGGAGGAAGTAGAGAAATATATATCTAAAGTATTTTAAATCGTTATAACGATATTATATTTAAAAGGTTATTAATCTTTATATAGTAAAGATAGAGGATATTATATTTATTAATATTTAAATAACCGTTGATATTAATATATTACGGAATAGGGAAGGGAAGGGATTCCCTATTATTCTCTTCCTCTCTACTCTCCCTATAGGGCTACCCTATATATGGTCGTATATATATATATATATACCCTATTACTACCCCTATATATAGTTTATATATACGTGTATATATACCCTATTACTACTTTTATATAGTTTATATATATATTTATATATATTTTAATACTACTTTTATATAGTCTATATATACGTTTATATATACCTTATTACTACTCTTATATAGCCTATATATACCCTTATATATAGTTATATATACGCGTATATATATTCTATTACTACTTTTATATAGCCTATATATACGTATATATATACCTTATTACTACTCCTATATAGCTTATATATTACTTTATATATAATTATATATACGCGTATATATACTTTATTAATACTCCTATATATAGCCTATATATAAATTTATTACTATTTTAAAATATGGCTTATTCTTACCTCTATATATAATTTATTACTACTTTTATATAATTTATATATACGTATATACCTTATTACTACCCCTATATATAGTTTATATATACGCGTATATATACTCTATTACTACTCCTATGTAATTTATATATACCTCTATATATAGCCTATATATGCGCCTATATATAATTTATATATACGTGTATATATACTTTATTACTACTCCTATATAGTTTATATATATACGTATACCTTATTACTATCTCTATAAATATTTTATTACTATTTTTATACGGCCTATATATACCCCTATATATAATTTATATATATATATATATATATACTCTATTACTACTCTTATATAACCTATATATACCCCTATATATAGTTATATATACGTGTATATATATCTTATTTACTACTCTTATATAGTTTATATATACTTTTATATATAACTTATATATGAGTTTATTACTATTTTAAAATATAGTTTATTCTTACCTATATATTATTTATTACTCCGTGTATATATGAGCTAGTACTACGCTAGTCTAAATTAAATATAAGGTTTAGTATTTTAACCGCTTTCCTAATTATCCTAATCTTTATACTATTTAATAGAGTATATATACGCGTATATAGAAGTTATATATAGGGGTAGTAATAGGGTATACGTATATATATAAACTATATAAGAGTAGTAATAGGGTATATATACACGTATATATAAATTATATATAAGGGTATATATAGGCCGTATAAGAGTAGTAATAAGATATTTATATATATATATATAACTATATATAGGGGCATATATAGGCTATATATAGAAATATATATAAATTATATAAAAGTAGTAATAGGGTATATATATACTTATATATAACTATATATAGGAGCAGCCCTATAGGGAGAGTAGAGAGGAAGGAAATAATAAATAATCTCTTTCTTTTTTTAATAATCTCTACTTCTTCTCTTCCGCTCCCTTCTTTATTAGAAGGGAAGAGAGCGGGGGTTATTCTCTTCTCTTTCTTTCTCTATTCCGTAGCGTAGATATTAATAAAACGTATCGTATTAATTAAATATAGATTCTGGGTACGACCTATATTAACCTCTACTTAAATACTACGATATTCTCTAGCGAGGTTTAAATCCGTTATATAAACTTGATTCCTATACTTCTCTATACTTATTAAGATATTCTCCGGTTTAATATCTCGATAAATAATATTTTAGATAATAAACAAGTTACTCGGCGAGTATTAATATAGTTTTAAAAAAGAATTTATAATTATAGAAATTAAAAAAATCTTCTAGACTCGGGCCTAAGAGATTAAATACTATCGCGTTATATTCGTATTCCGTTTTATACGCGTGGACTCGTAGAATACTAGTATTATTAAAAAGAGATTAATAAATATCGACTTTATCTTATAGTAAAGAGGGATCGGAAAATATATACTCGAGTTCAATAACGATATCTTTACCTATATCGATATTAGTTCCTTACGTATAATAAATCTTAAGAAGTAATTAGGACTATTAGTATTTATTATTTATATATATAGCGCCGAAACTACCTCTATTAATTCTCTTTCGTAGTAGATATTTACTAGCTATACGTAAATCTTGATAAGATATTAATATACCGTAACTATATTTTATTAAAGATAAAGAAGGGGTAAAATCGAAGAGTAAAACCTATTTACTAAATTTTTTATTTATAAATCCGATTAATATAAGCCTAGGCTCGTAACTATAGTATTTAAAATTCTTATACTATTATTTCGATAAAACGAAGGGTCAAAAAGTATAAGAGTTTATCGGATATATTTAATATTCTCTAAATAATAATTATTATTCCGTTAATTAATTATAAACCCCGTAATCCGAAATAACCTATTTATATAAACTAGCGTAGTTATCGGAGACGCACGCTATATATACCTCCGTATTTTTAATTATTCTTTATTATTTATTAAAATAAAAAGACTAAGACTTAATACCTTTAGAGAAACCGCTAATACTTCGTAATCGAAAATAATAGTTATATATTAAAGTAAAGCCTACGATCGACTCTTTACCGTCGCCTACCCCTAAACGACGAAAGCTCGAGAACTAGCGACGATACTAGACTCCTAGTTCCTTTTAAAATAATTTATTACGGGTATAATTTACTCCCCGCGTACTTCGAGAATTTAATTAAAGAATAGAGTAATTTATAGTTTTTATACCGCCTAAGCGGATTAATAAAGAAGATATTAATCTTATTTAATTTAAATACTTCGTAAAATATAATAAATTAAACCTCGATTATTTGAAGGTTATAAATTCGATTTAATTTTCTTGAATAACTTCTCAACTATATAATAATATCTAGAACTCGAAATCGTTATTTCTTTTAATCGAATAATATCTTTAAGTTAATCGAGCTCCTAGAAACGAGTTAAAACCGGAAGCGAATTAAATAAATTATTAATAATTAAGAATTTTTTTATTTACGACCCTAACTTCGAGTAGTATTTTATTAATTATAGTATTTACTTTTATAAATATAACTATAATTACGCTACGGAATAGGGTAGGGAATTTTGATTTTTTCGAAAATCGAGGAAGGGAATTCAAAAAATTAGGATAAATATTAATATAAAAAAAATTCCTTTCCCTAAAGAAGGGAAGAGAATAAAGTAAAAAAAACTAATTCCCTTCTTTATTCCGTAACGTAACTATAATAATAACGATGACTCTATATATCTAGGTAATTAGGAGGATATAAATAAGAGGCTAGTATAACTACGATTTTCTCTTTTACTATTATACTTTCCTCGTAAAGTATTTCGGAAGTTTAAAAAAATAAATATATAGGTTTTAACTAAAAATACTATAGTGAGTAAAGTATTCTCGATTATTACTAGTACCGCCGATATTCTCTCGTAAAAAAATCTTCTCTTCGAAAATCTTAAATATTTAATTAATAACTTTATTATTAAAGTTAAACTAGACCTCTACGACGGAAGTCGTTCCGTTTAATAAATAAATCTAAGAAAAACTAGGCCCTTATATCGTACCGTCGACGAATACCGCCGCGCTCTATATATTTAATTTTATTACCGAGGCGAAAGATCTAAAGAGAACTTTAAACGTATATAAATAATAAGTTTTATACTATAATACTATATATACCCGTAGGATATATAAACTACGGTCGTATATTAGCTAGGAGACGCTATATAATAATAATATTTATATAATTATATTAACTTATTACTATAGTAGCCTCTTTACTATATATATAATTTATCTTATTTTATTTAAAGATACTAAACGACCTACCGAGTATTATATAAATTAACTAAGATTCTTTATTATAATTAACGTATTAAATACCTTCCGATAAAGGGCTAGGATTTTAAAGAATATTAAAAAACAAATAAAAAAATAACGGGAGGAATTTATAACTACTATAAATAATAAAATAATAAATACGGAATATTTAGATTCCGTATTATTTACGTAAAACTTTATATTATTATTATCGGACGAATTTATTTATTTAGAATCTAAGACCTCGGTTAATAAATTTACCCTAGATATTAATATATTTACTCGCTCTACTCTTAGAATACTAGTTAAGGCTCGAACGAATTCTTTATTTAAAATTAAATTAAATCGGTTTTCAAAGAAGAAGCCGGTCTAAATTAATAAATATTTTAATATAAATTATAAAGATTTATAAAAGACTTAGAAATAATATTTTATTTTAGATTACGAAAATATATATAAAGTTAAAGAATAAGAAGTTAATATAAAATTAAAGCCCTATCTAAATTTATATAATAAAAGCTATATTAATATATAATTATAATACTATATAAACTTTATTACTTAATATCTAACTTATTTTATAAACTCGTAGTCGTATTATATTAATTTACTAACTACCCAATATAGTTATATATATAGAAATCTCGTATAGTTTCTCGTTAATATTTTTTAACGATTTATTAATACTACTTTATCTTTACCCGTTTATTATATATAATAATTACTTATTTACCTAAATATCCGGGAGCTAGGTTTAAGTATAAATTAAATATTTTATCGAACGATACCCGTTTAAATTTATAATCTACGTCGCGGAATATTAAGAGTTAAAGTTAAAGTATAAATAAATAAAAATATAATTAAGAGTATCGGTAAAGAATAAATTATAAATATACTTTATATCTAGTAGGTTCGTATTAACTAACTATCTCTTTATTATATCTATCGCGCTCGATATTTATTTATTATTATAATTATTTAAACTACTATATACTTCTAGATTTATAAATAACTTTATTAATATTCTATATAATTAAGGTTCCTAATTTATTTATTATAATTTCAGGCTCTTCTTAAAGTATTTCGATAAGTCGTTACTAAATTTTATAATTACTTCCTCCGTAGAAACCCTAAAAATCAACGAGTTATTTTAACTTTTATTAATTCGATTTAACAACCGAGTTAAAGAGTAAAATACTACCTTTAAGAATACTAGATCCATTATATATTTAACGAAAGTCGTTTAATAATTAAATGTTATTAATATATTAAGACGGGATCTAATTATACGCTAGTTAATATATAAGACTATTATAATAAACGTTATTTTAATTCTTAATACTATAAGATTCTAATTTAACTTTTATAGTTTAAATATAGACCTAAAACTTATAAGTTCTAGTTTTTTAATATTAATAGAAGTAGTTTTTATCGCTTTAAGGAAGCTTAGACTTTTAACGAAATATAATAACTATACAAAATTATCTATTATAGATATAAAACGGGTACGTATCAAACCTCCGTAGTAATTATATAGAGAGTTTTCTAAAAGATTTTAGGTCTTTATTAAATTATTAAAACTTAACTCTAAATTACTTAATATATAACTTAAATTAAAGATTTTAATTTTACGAAATTAATAATATAATTTATTATAAAAGGCTTTTAATAATTATAGAGGGGTAGAGAATAAATTAAAAAGAAATTATATATTTAGAATATAGTTAATATACGGGCCTATTAAATATCTAGTTAATAAATACTATAAATCGAGTAGTTTATTAATTATATCCGATATATCTTTCTAATATATCTCTAAACTTTTAATTTTATCGCTAATAATTCGAGATATATCTTTAACTTCTCGATTAGTTCTTATAATAAAATACTTTATTTTTATAAATAAAGTATTACTAAATATTTAATTCTTAAGAAAAACTACGATATAATATAATCGACGGAGGTTTTTAGTCTTTACACGAAGTTTTTAATACTCTTTATTTTATATCCAATCTTTAATTATTTCTTCTCCGCCGTAGTTAATTAAAGTTATATAAATAAATAGGTTAATAATTAATATATCGTAAATATCCCGTTTATTTATATAGGTTTTATTTCCTTCCAGTTACCTTATTTAAATATCGAGGGTTAATATCTATAGTATAGGAGGAATTTCTAGATTATATATAATACATTATATATAAATTAATAAAAGAAGTATTAAACCTATTATAATTATTTATTAATATTTAGGGCTTTATAAACGAGATATAATTTCTTTAAAACTAGTATTTCTCTTTCGACCCCCTCGAAATTTTATTTTAATAATAATCCTCCGTACTTTTAGATTTAATAACGAGATAACGAGGAAAGAAAAGATACGGTATTAAATAACGACGAAATCTTTATACCTAGAAAATCTAGCGTAGACCGGTCCTCGGATTAAATTGTTACTAGAAGTATTTCTATCGTAAATACCTCCGTTATTATCTAGATTATTAAATTATTATATATCTTTATCCTCGATATAAAACTACCTTAATAAGGAAAATATATTTATAGAATTATATGAAAATAATATATAAAATCTTTACGTAATTTTCCCTCGCTTTTATAAATAAATCGGTTATTTTTAAATTCTTTAAATATTTTTACGAATACTTTAATACTTTATTTTTAACGATCGAGTATATATCGGCAAATTCGGAAACCCCGATTTTTGCGTATTTTATACCGAAATTATATAAAATACTAGAAATGCGTATCTACTTATATCCCGTATTCTAAATATATTATATACCGATTAAGTAGCGATATTATACCGATTTAACAACTTTTTTTTAACTTTAACTTTTAAGAGTATCTAGACTAGGGCCCTTATATAAGAATCTAAATATTTTTTAAATCTATTTTTAGCCTAGATTCCGAATTTTTAATTAGATTTTTACTAGCGTTACCTTATTAGGTTATAAAGTTACTTTTAGGATTAGGTTTAACGCTCCCGCAGAGACCTTAACTTTAACTTAAAAATCTTGGCGCCAAGATTTACTAAGACTACAAAATACGCATTTTATACCGATTAAGTAGCGATATTATAGAACTATTTTTCCGAATTTACCGATATAATTAATCTAGTATTTTTATATTATTATTTAAATTATATAATATTATATTTATTTATTGAAGTATTATAGCGTAGTTTAAAGATTTATTTATAAATTATATTAAGAGACGGGATTAGTATCTAGATATTTATTAAATTAACGGCTAGGTTTATTAAATTATAATCTAGTTATAATATAGGAGTAGGCTAAAATAAAAAATAAAGAACGAAAACTAGAGTAGGGCCAGTTATTATCTAAATAAAAATTAATATATAGAGTATTTATTTATTTCCTATCCCGGCTATATTAGGATAGAAATAGGGAAATTAGTTTTAATTTAAATTAAATTTAAGATAAATTAAGTTAGGTTAAGTTAATAAAATTATATTATAATAATAACCCCCTCTTTAAAGTCGAGTTCCTATAAGATAAATAAATAATTAATTTAATTAATTAAATTTCGTAACCCTAAATTTTATTAGGGGTTACGAAATAGTTAAAATAAAAATATATCGGAGTATTCGAGTTATCGATAGTAACGGATAAGTACCATGGCCTGGAGGTTCTTGATTCCATATTTTTCAGCGAACACGTAGAGGCGGGCGTGGCCGAGTAAGACAGGTGTATAGTCCTCAGTTGAGTATTGAAACGGACGTGGCTTGCGAATTTCGGAGACGTTGGACGATAACGGAGGCGAATAAATAAGATCGTAGAAGGGCACAGAGCCTATAATCTATCGGGCTCTCTTTCCTTCCTTCAGTGACTTTTTATTGGATAGGCCTAGGTCCGGGTTTGGCTCAGGCTCCTCTGTAGAGAATACTTAAGCTGCGGTAAGCTCATCGTTGGTTATACCGTCAAATGATACTCTCCGAGGATTATCCACCGTATTACAGGACGGCGGAGTGTAGTCCCTAGTATACACAAATTGCGCAAATCGCGCAAACGTATCTTCATCTACATCTTCCCAGATAACAGTTCCTGTTTAAGCTTCTTCCATGAAACCCTCGACCAGATTTCGAAAGGTCGGGGACTGCTCCGCTACAAGGGCGGTATAGATCGTCATGGCTTTTTGATTTTTACCGATGAGGAACCGGAATATAGGGCTCTGCACAATCCTTCCCACAATATTAGAAGGGAGCCGCCATAAAAAAGATACGCAGGGACATACTTGTGATAGGAGACGGGCATCTTGGTTCGGTGGCTTCTGGCGGCCACTAATCGGAGTCCGTGGCAAAACGAGAATGTAGGCGTGTTGAAAGAATCGAAAGGTACTCCTGAGGAAAAGTAGAAGTATGGAACAAACAAAATTCGATATTATTATTATATTATACGAAAGATTTAGTTATTATCGGAATTATTAAAAGAAGATATAATCTTTTTAGTATAATTTTTAAGGATATTATCTTCCTCGGGACTCTTTAAATCCCGTTTATATTAATAAAAACTCTCGGCTTTTTCTTCGAGAACTTTATTTATCGCCTTTAATTTCTTAATATATTAATTCGCTACCGTTAATTAATTTTATAGGTTAACGATTATAATAAAGATTAACGATTATAATAAAGATTTACCTATTAATTATTATTATTTTATTATATACTTTACGCTACTAGGTAATTTCTTTATTTATTAAATTATATTTATATTCTTCTTTAAGAGTCCTATTATTAATATAAATATATTAATATATAAATCTTTTTACCTTCCTTCGGAAAGGCTTAGAGATTTATTATTATTGATATATACTATTTTAAAGCTTACGGTTATAATTAATTTTTACGTAATAATTAATTCCGTAGTAATTAATATAATAAAGTATATAAAGAGGGGACGTACCTCGAATATAGTTATTATTAAATTAATAAAAATAGACCCGGTAAAAGAGCTATAAAGCGTAATAAATTACTATTATAATTAGTATTACGTAGTCGCGTTAATAACGGACTAGTTATATTTACTAGTATATTTATAACTAAACTATATTAATATAAATAAACTAATACTATCGGTAAATAGGAGTTATTTATAGAGTTAGAAGAAAACTATATATAATGAGAGTATTATCTATATATTAATTATAATACTAGAATACTATTATAGAGCTAGAGTAATAATATATAAAAAAGACTAAAAGAGTTATAAAGAGAGAAAATAAATAAGCGAGCGAGTTTATCTTAATAATAAACCGTCGCGTTAAGTACCTTATTATTATAGTACGTCGATACGCGCCTCCGCTCCGTTATCTCGCTTTTATTAATAGATATAATTATTATTATAGTAGTTATATTATTATTAATCTCCCGGTATAATATTAAAATTATACCGTTTATATATAGTACCTTACTATTAGTATTTTTATAGTATAGTAGGAGTATATAGTAAAGATAGCTACCGTTATTTCGCTACTAGTATTATAGGTACTATAGGAATAATCTAATATACTATATTTATTATAAGTACTATAAGCGTTATAGGAACGATAGTATATACTATTTCGCTCCGTTATTATTATATATAATAGTACTATAGGGACGAAAGAAACATTATTTAATTAATTATTATTATTATATATTAGCGCTATAGGGACAGTTTTATAAATATATTATTTATTTACTACTAGTATTATTATATAATAAAGATAGTTTAGTAGTATTACCCTTCCGTTACTAATACTATATAATAATACTATAGGAAATAGTTTCGTGTCGCTCCGTAATTAATACTATATATTAATATTATAGGACCGATAGTATAAACTAAAAGACTCTTTTTCCTTATTACTCTTAAGGGGTTTAAAGGTTTTTAGATAAACTTCGTAATTTAGTTAAATATTATTTCGTAATTAGTACTATAGATATTAAAGGATTAGGTACGTAACCTTATATTTAAATTATCGTATAATAACGTTATTATATTAAATAACTCTTTTCCCTTATTTCTCTTAAGGGGTTTAAAGATTTTTTAATAAATATTTTTTAATTAAAATATTTAGGTACCTAGGGACTAAGGCCTAAAGAGAGAGATAATTATAAAATAATAATATATTATATATATCTACGCCCCGTTAAAGGCGCTAATACGTTATATATATCTATACTCCGCTACCTTTATAATATTATTATTTATTAATATAGGGTTCTAGTTTTAATATCGCGGGGTTCTAACTCTTAATAATCCTATATCGAGTTAATATTCCCCCGTTTTATTAGAATCTTTAGAGATTAGTTCTACTACTAAATTTAGAATTTAAGAATTATTTAATAATAAACCTCGTAACTACTTTACGTCTTTTATATTATTACTAAGCCGCTAGCTCTACGCTAGCGGTCTTAAATATTATATTTTCTTAATAAAAGTTATTAATAAGACGCTATTAATAGCCTTAATTTACGAATAAAATTACTAGTGTCCTATTAGTAAATTTAGTAAATTAGGGGTCCGGGTAGGTTACTTTTAGTAAATTTAATAACTCCGGGTTAATTTTAACCGGAATAGTAACTTTAGTAATTTATATATATTATTAATATATTAATAATAACTTAACTCTATAATAGGGTTAAAATAAATAAAATTCTAGAATCGTCGCTATTAACGATAGCGACTCTTAGTGATAATTATTAACGCTAGCGACCTACTAGGCCCGGAATAATAAATTTTAATAAAAATTCTCGCGGGGGCGTTACCTAGGTATATCTAGAGAGTATATATATATAAATACTATATTATATCATATATTATAGCGTATACCTTAGTGTATATCTTAGTATATATTATAATTAAATATACTATAGGGGGCTTTCGTTTAATATTTTAAAAACTACTACGGGGGGTATATATTATATACTATTTAAAATACCTTTACGTATACTATTCGTATACTATTCAATAGTATACGTAAGTTACGTACGTTATTACGTATATTATAGGGTTTACTATAGCCTATACTATAACCTATACTATAGTATATACTAATACGTATATAAATACATATACTATAGGGTATATAATAGGCCTATTCGTCTAATATTTAAATTATTAACGATTTATCGAGTTATTAAATCTATTAAATTTATTAATAAAACCCCTAATTTACTAATCCTACTAAACCTCGGGTCGGTGTTTAATATAGAGTTTTAATATAAATTTATTAACGACTTTCTAATAAAGTTAATAGTATTTAGAGTATATTAATATTTACTTTTAAAATTTACTAATATAGTAAATATAGAGGCGCCGTCTACGACGTTATATTTATTATTATAAATCGATTTATTAAAATAATTAGGTATGTATTTATAATTATTAAAATCAATATTATTTAACTAGCGAAAATCTTTTATTTTAAAATTATTTACTATTATAGTATATTTAATAGTATCGTTAATAATAGAGGCTCTATTTTTATAAGCGCTTTCTAGTCGGTTATATATTTTTATTCAAAAATTAAATAATATTTAAATACTACTTTTTACCTTTAAACGAATAAATAAATAAAGTATTAAAATTAGATATTAAAATACTATTTATATATATTTATTAATAATAAATAAATAAATTAGGTAAAATTATTATTTATAATAGAATTTTTAACTAATAATAATTAGAGTACCGTTATCGGAACGACGTTATTTTTCTATATATATAATTATTATCCTAAAATTCGTTAAGAGGTCGAGGACGATTCCTAGGAAAAAAATATATTAATTATAAATAATAAAATATAATAATTATAAACTCTAAAGAATAAAGTTATAAAATATTTTTAAAATACTACCGAATTCTAAACTAAATAGTATAATAAAATATATAAATTATAAAGCTACAAGGTTAATAATTTAATTATATTAATAATAATAAACTTAAAGTAAAAGTACCTAAATAAGTAAGAAATTATCCTATAAATTTATAAGGCCCTTTAAGATTATTAATAAAATAAAAATATAAATTTACCGTCTACTACTATTTTTTATATATAGAATTTATAATACCTTTTATATATCGTTATTTAAATTATATTATCTTCGCGATTATATTAATACGGCGGAATTTTTTATATAAACTCCCGAATTTATTAATAATAATAAATTATAAAAAGTAAAAGAGATAATTAATAAAGTTAAAAATAAAAAAAGAATTTAATATAAGATTAAATAAACTAGTTAAAGCGAAGAATATAATTAATAATTATTAAATAAAGAGTAAATTAATATTAATAAATTAATTAAAATCTTTAAATAGGCGGGTAGTAAACGTAAATATATAAATATAATTAAAAAAGTTACTTAGTCGTAGAAAATAATAAGGCGGAGTAAACGGAGCCGATATTAAAAGTAAATATTACTACTTTAGTATTAATATTTATATAACGGATATTCTTCTTTATATTTATAATTATATTATATAGTTTAGAGTATAACTAAATTTAATTTATTATTAAAACTATTTATATATAATAGCGATAAAATATCGTATTTATAAAAATACTTTTACTTTAGGTATAATTTATATAAATATTTAGAATATATTATTAAATAATATATCTAGGTAAATTTAGCTAGCGCCGATTTAAGAAAAAAAAAATTCGTTATTATTATTATATTATACGAAAGATTTAATTATTATCGGAATTATTAGAAGAAGATATAGTCTCTTTAATATAATCCTTAAGGATATTATTTTCCTCGGGACTCTTTAGGTCTCGTTTATATTAACGGAAACTCTCGGCCTCTTTTTCGAGAATCTTATTCATCGCCTTTAATTTCTTAATATATTAATTCGCCGCCGTTAATTAATTCTATAAGTTAACGATTATAGTAAGGGTTTACCTATTAATTACTATTATTTTATTATATACTTTACACTACTAAATAATTTCTTTATTTATTAAATTATATTTATATTCTTCTTTAGGAGTTTTATTACCGATACGGGTATATTAATATATAAACCTCCTTACCTTCCTTCGGAAAGGTTTAAGAATTTATTATTATTAATATATACCGCTTTAAAAGCTACGGTTATAATTTACCTTTATATAATAGTCGATTCCGTAGCGATTAATATAATAAAGTATATAAGGAGGGGACGTACCTCGAATATAATTATTATTAAATTAATAAAAATAGACCCGGTAAAGGAGTTATAAAGCGTAGTAAATTATTATTATAATTAATATTATATAGTCGCGCTAATAGCGAACTAGTTATATTTACTAGTATATTTATAACTAAAATAATTAATATAAATAAATTAATATTATCGGTAAATAGGAGCTATTTATAGAGTTAAAAAAAATTATATATAACGAGAGTATTATTTATATATTAATTATAATACTAGAATACTATTATAAAACTAGAGTAATAATATATAAGAAAAACTAAAGGAGTTACGAAAAAAGAAAGTAAATAAGCGAGCGAGTTTATTTTAATAATAAACCGTCGCGCTAAATATTTTATTATTATAATACGTCGATACGCGCCTCCGCTCCGCTACCTCGCTTTTATTAATAGATATAACCGTTATTATAGTAGTTATATTATTATTAATTTCTCGGTATAATATTAAGGCTGTACCGTTTATATATAGTACTTTATTATTAATGTTTTTATAGTATAGTAGGAGTATATAGTAAAGGTAGTTACTATTATTCCGTTACTAGTATTATAGGTACTATAAGAATAATTTAATATATTATATTTAATACGAGTACTATAAGCGCTATAAAAACGATAATATATACTATTTCGCTCCGTTACTATTATATATAATAGTACTATAGGGACGAAAGAAATATTACTTAATTAATTATTATTATTATATATTAACGCTATAGGGATAGCTTTATAAATATACTATTTATTTATTATTAATATTATTATATAATAAGGGTAGTTTAGTAGTATTACCCTTCCACTATTAATACTATATAATAGTATTATAGGAAATAATTTCGTATCGCTCCGCGATTAATACTATATATTAATATTATAGGACCGATAATATAAACTAGAAGACTCTTTTCCCTTATTTCCTTTAAGGGGTTTAAAGATTTTTTAATAAACTTCGTAATTTAGCTAAATATTATTCCGTAACTAGTACTATAAATATTAAAGGATTAGGTACGTAACCTTATATTTAAACTACTATATAATAACGCCGTTATATTAAATAACTCTTTTCCCTTATTTCTCTTAAGGGGTTTAAAGATTTTTTAATAAATATCTTTTAATTAAAGTATTTAGGTACTTAAGGACTAGGGCCTAAAAAAGAAAGTAATTATAAAATAATAATATATTATATACGCCTACGCCCCGTTAAAGGCGCTAATATATTATATATACCTACGCTCCGTTACCTTTATAATATTATTATTTATCGATACGGGGTTCTAGCCTTAATATCACGGGGTTCTAACTCTTAATAATCCTATATCGAGTTAGTATTCCCCCGTTTTATTAGAATCCTTAGAGATTAATTTTATTATTAAATCTAGGATTTAAAAACTACCTAGTAATGAACCCCGTAACTACTTTACGTCTTTTATACTATTACTAAGCCGCTAGCTCTACGTTAGTAGTTTTAAATATTATATCCTCCTCCCCCTCTCTTCTTTAACGAATTAAAGCGATAAAGAACGAACCCTCTATAATATAATCGATTAGAAAAATAACCGTAATCGCGGCCCGATATATTAGAAAAAGGGGACTACGAAAAGAATACGTTTATTATACCTACGTATAAAAAAGAGTATAGAATAAATATATATATACGAAGCCGAAACCTTAGGTTTAAATAAAGACTCTCGTCTAGCTACCTACTAAATACTAGTAATATTTAAACTATAAAGAGTTTCCTCTACCCTAAAAGTTATAAAATAACTATTATATAAAGTTTTATAAAACTAAATATTTTCCTCCGCCGTTAACGAGTAAGTAAAGTATAAATATATAAAGCGAAATTTATATAAATAAAAGAACCTTTATTTATACTCCTAGATATTAGTACTTATATAGGAGTCGTGACCCTAGTAACCGAGTAATTATATTAAGATACTAGTAGGACGTAAAATCCGCTATAATAAAAAAGTAATTATATATATATAATTAAGAATAAAGGCGAAAGAGTATAGAATAATAAAAAAGAGGGATAATAGGGCTAGCGTACCGGTATAATAAAATATATAATATTTAACTACGGTTATATTTATATATACTATAAGGGCTTAGGCCCGTAACGGAGATAAATAACGAGTTTTAAAAAAATAAATAAATATAAAGAATAAAATAATAAGATTATTTAGGGTTAATATAAAATCGTTAACTTTAAAGATTTACGCGAAGAAGAAACCTAGAAAAAGAACTAGTAGTATATAGAAAAACCTACTAATTAGTGGGCTAAAATATCTAGAACCGAGATTAAGAATAAACTAAAGTTTTTATCCTTTTAAAAAGTTTCTTTAACGGCTATTTAGTAATGCTATCGGGTATTATATATATTCTATAGAACTCTCTTATAAGCGAAGTAGTTTTACTTAAATAGGTATATAAATTAATTAATTAATTAATTAAAGTAATTAATATTATCTCTAAAATATTATTAAATACGTTGAATATAGAAGAATTATTTAATATATATTAACTTCGATTCCTAGTTATTCTTTATATAAAAGAGAGTAAAGAGGTACGATATCGATTAATTTAATTTATTTAATAATAAATAATTAGAAATTAAAGCCGAGAAATTAGAGAAAAAGTATTAAAAAGACTTTAATTTACTAAATATAGATTTTAGAACTAGGATTAAACTAAATTTATATAAAGAGAGAGTTATAAATAAAAGAGTTTATTATTAATAAAGTAAAGTCTTATTTTATCTATTTCCTTATATATAGTCTACGTATATATATAAATTAAACTATATTCTCTATTATTTAATAAAATATATATATATACTATATATACCTCGAACAAGGGTAGTAAAAATATAGTATTAACGAAATAAGATACGTAAAAATTATAATATTAACGAAATAAAATAATAGTTAAGATTTAGTCTTAGTGTATTATATATTAATTTAACTATTTATCGGTATAAATAAACTACTATTTTATATTAAAGTACTAGTAATTATAATAATTATTTTTATAAATAAAGGGCCTAATATCCTTAAAGTTATAAACTATTTATATAAATATATAAACGAATTAATTTTACTAAAAATAAATTTAGTATTATAATTATTATTATTATTTTTCTTTTCGACTTAAACTCTCCCCGCGTAATATATAAAAGATAGGAATACCTAGTCGAGGCGACGATATTTTTATTTTAAAATATCGAGAGGGAGACTAGTTATTAATTTATAAATTAAAATAGTATCCCTATTAAAAGATCTAGTTACTAGAGTATATATTATTATTATAGTTATACTCTTTAAGGTAATTCTCGATATCGTTATATCTACGATATAATTAAAGGAAGTCTCTACGACGGTACCGAACTAATTATATAATTTATTATTATTTTTAATAAATTTACCGCCTAGTATAATATCGGTACTTATTTATTATTTAAATTTCTCTCGATTATATACGCGTTCTAAAGCGGGATATCTTTTAATTAATATATTTATATTTATATTAATATTAGTTAAAAGATTATTAGCGAAGTCTTTAGTACTATTTATATTTTTAATTCTTTTAATTAATTTTATCTATTTATTATTAATTAATTAATCTTTAAGTATTTCGATCTTTATAAAATCGAAAAAACTTCGTAATAAATAATTAATTTAATATTAACTTAAGAGGCGGCCCTAGTATTAAATAAAAATAGTATAAAAAATTTCCTAGGACTAATAAAATACGAACTATTTTATTATTAATTTTAATAATAAATCCTTCTAAGAAATCTATATAGTTATATAATATAATATTATTATTTATTAGGATCTTATTTCTAGTTACTAACTCGTTTATACGGGTTTCGGATTTAATAAATACCTCTTTAACGATCTCGACTAGGGATTCCTCTTTAGTATTATTATTTAAATTTTTTAATAATATAAAAATATCCTTAATCTCTCTTTTTATTTTTAACGGCTTAATTTATTTATTAGATTTTATTTTCTTCGAGTATCTTATTCTGAAACCGGTTTTATTCGCTCTTATAGTATTAAATAAAAAAACTTATTTTATTTTACCCTTTTCACTTATAGTAAAGTTAATATAGTACGTATTATTTATTATAAAAATTAACTCTTCGATATCCGTAATAAGCTAAATATTTAGGTTAAAAATAATATTTTTTAATTAATAATATATTAGCTCCGTAATCTAGTTCCTATTAATTTATAATAATATAGAATTATTCTTTATTAAAGGCGGTACGGTTATCAATATAATTAGTTTAGATTTACTAGTTATTATAAAAATATTTATTATTATTTATATTAAAGAGGCTTTTTTCGTATTTAAATTAACTAAGATTTTATCCTATTAAAGTTTCTTTATTATATATTTTACTCTCTTTTATTTAGAGCTTTTAGATATAATAAAAGAAAAAATAATTTATTTAAAAATATCGGTTATAAGGAAAATCGAAGTCTAAATTATAATTTAAAGTATAATTTAGAAATCTTTATTACCGATTTCGATTTATTATTTTATAATTATAGGTATCGTAATTTTCCTATTTATCTACTTCTTCGAGGGCGTAGATAAAATAACCGTAATTTTCTATTTTAAAGAATTTACGGTTTTAATTTCGGTAGCGACTTTTATTTTAAATATTTCTTTAGTTTTATCTAACTCTTCTAGTTATATAATTAGATTATTAAATATTTATATAATTCTAGTATACTTCCTTTAACGTTCTTACGCCTTAATATTAAATAACTCTATATTAACTAGTTAATAATTATTATTATTAATTAATTTTACGAGGGAGGTTATTTTTAAAATTAATTTCTTTAATAAAAATAATTTCGTTATTAATTCCTTTAAAGATTTTTTCGAAACCGAAATTTTAATTTTAATTTTAGACTCGCTTTTATCGCTCTTATTATCTTTATTAAATTTTTTAAATATTAATTTCTCTTATATTAAAAACTTCTTCGAAGTCGTAAACTTTATTACCCTCGGGCCTTTTTTATCTAGTTTCTTCGACGGCGTTAAGAGTTTTTTTATTTTCGTTATCTCGTCCGCCGAGAGATAACTATATTTTTTTATAAAGATATATCGGCTATATTTCCCCCCTTTTATTAAAATTAATTAATTTAATTTCTATAATAAGTTCTCTTTATCCCCGTATAATTACGCGTAATTAAAAATAATTATATATTTTATATAATCGTCCCTTATTAATTATATTATAGCTAGTTACCCGTTATTTATTTATTTAAATTATGGGTTACTTCTTAAATTAAATACCTTTAATTAATTCTTAAATCGCGTATTTAAAGAAATTTTATTATATTAAGTAACTAGCCCGGTTTATAATAAAGAAAGATATTTACTTATTAATAACTAAATATCTTTATCTTCCGTTATATTATATACGGGTTTATTATATAATAAATCTTTAACTTCTTCGCTATCGACTCTATCGTCGACTTCGGCTTTAATAATTTATTTATTATTTATTTTATCGCTTTATTTAGAAGTAGAAGCGCCGGACTTTTTATTATTATTATTATTTACTATCTTAATTAATTTAGTTTTAATTATTTTCGTTATTTTCTTTATTTTTATTTTATTATTTTTTAAGGCTAGCTTCTTCGAAGTCTTTCCTAAATATAATTTAATTATATTATAATTAAAAACCTATTAAAACGAAGATATTATATTATACTCGATCGGGGCGAGTAATATAAATAAATAATTAATTTTAGAATTAGAAGAGGAAAGATATATTAATATTATTTAATATATAAAATACTATAATTAAATAATACGATAACGGTAGTATTTATTAATCGTATAGAGCGAGAAAAAAAACCGATTTATTATTATTTAAATAACTTAGAAATACTATATTAATATAACGGGGTTATTAAGAAATTCGTTATTATTAAATAATAAAGTTATCGTCGCGTAATAAAGCGAAAATAAAATAAAAATTAATAAATAAATAAAGTAATATCGTCTCTTAAATTATTTATATAATTTATAACGATTTTATATTATAGTTATTAATTACGCCCTCTACGTTTTTAAAATCTTATTTATTATATTATATATTCTAATAGGGCCCCTAGCCCTTCTATTTAACTAGATATTATATTATTAGTTTTTTTCCTCGTTTTAAAAATTTCTTTATCTTTTTATCTAAAATATATTTTATTTTAAAATAATTCTTTATACCTTTATTATTATTATCGAGAATAATAATTTACCCGATTTTTTAAAAATAGTTATATAAATCCCCTCCTAACGGAGTAGGTTCTAAAGCGGCGACCGAAATAACGGGGTAAATATTTATTATCGGCGGTAATTTTAATTTATAAATTAAATTATTTATTCGTTTTAAAATTTTAAACGGGCTAGCTTTTTAATTTAAAAGTTTATAATTCTTTAAACCCGGGATTTTATAACTTTTATATAATTTTAAAAAGATTATATCCTCTTTTTATATTATTAAGAGTATATATTTATTATTATACCGGAATTTAATATTAATTATTATAAATAAAATTGTATTAACGGCTTCCTTCTAGTTAACGATCCTAGTATTAATAAAATCTATTCTTTTTATTATATTTTAAACTAAAATTCTATTATTAAACTTTATATCGTAGATAATTTTATTTAATAAAAGTATCGTTATTAAGTTTAAAGAATTATTTATAATAAATTATAAAGTAGTTATAAATTTATTTTATAAATTATTAGAGTAGTATATTAAATAAAATTATAATATTATTTTTATAGTTTAATTCATCCGCTCCGATTAACTATTAGATTAAAAGTAGTAGATAATAGAGACTATTAATTTAGTTTTTAATATTTTTTTGATTATTTTTTATAAACTTAAAAAAAACTTAGGGTCTTTATTAGAAATAATTATTTTTAGAATTCCTTAATCGGTAAAGACGAGAAGTAGTATATTTATTTATTTTTCGGCGCTAAATATATCTTTCTTTAAAACCGTAGTAATTATTTCCGAGAATTTATAAATAACGATTATTAAATAATTATATCCGTTTATAAATATAAAGAGCGCTATAATAAAATCGATAATAATATAATAATAAATCTTTAACTTTATTAGGATTAGTTTTAAAATATTATATAATATATACCTCTTTATTTAATTAAATTAATATTAAAGGTAATATAAAATATAATATTTAAATCTTCGAGTTAAATACTATATATAATAATTATCGGCGATATTATTATACGTTTTATAAAATCCTATATAATTTCGCTTATTATATACGAGTTCGAAAATATTCTATTCTATTAATTTCGGGATATATAGGTATTTTTTATTAATATAATCGTTTTTATACTATATAAATAAGTTTTTAAAAAGGAAAAGAATATTAATATTAATTATATTAACTCCGTCCGTAGATTTTAGGGCTTCTTTTTTAAATTTATTCTTTTTATATATAAAGAAAGTTATTACCCTTAGTTATTTCTTATTTTTAGAATATACTTTTTATAATTTAAAGCGGTATTTAGAAGATATTTTAATTAAAATAATATAAAAAACGAAGATATTATCTAGAATACCGGGACCTTTAATATCGAGATATTCTTTTTTACTAAAGAGGCGAGATAAAGTATTTAATATAATATTTTATTTTCCTAGATATTAACGAATATCGAGATTATATTATAATATATATTAGGAAATTTATATTAACCGTAGATTTATCCTATTAAAAAAGGACGACGATAGTATTATTTATCGGGTAATATTAATAGTTACCGAGTAATTAATAAAGATAATAATTTTCTTTATCGGGATTTATATAAATAGATATAGAATCTTTTTTAATATTTAAATTAAATCTACTATTTCTAATTCCGTAGGTTAATAACGCGACTTCGTAGAATAAAATATTTAAATAGGAATAAAATTAATTATATATTAATATAGGGGAAATTATTACTTTAAGGATCTCCTTAAATATAATATACTATTATATTAATTTTATACGACTTTAATATATTAATATTAATATATAATTAATAAATTAGATCCCGATAATATAAATAGGTTTTAAAGGTAAATACTTTTTATAATAATTTAAAAAAAGTTAATTCCTCTTTTATAAATATAAAGTAAGTTTTTTAGAATAAATCTTTTATATATTCCCGCTCTAAAACGGCGAGCCCTTTAAAAGTTAGGTTTTCTAGTATTAAAATAATTTAAAAATCTAGGCGAAATATTTAATATTATTTTATAATTAATCTATTATTCCGATATATATTTCTAAAGCCTATAGTATATTTAGGAAACGAAGTTTCTTAATTATTATAATTCTTTCTTTAATAGTAGTTAAATTTAATCTATTTATCTTTTAGTCTAAAAATATAACGGAGGGGTAAACTAAAAAGAACTTTTTAAACTTAAATAAAATTTTAAGGCCTACGAATAAAGCGAAAATAATTATAAAATATTCGATATATCTAGAATAAAACCGTAAGAAAATTATAATATTATCGATATAGTATCTCGCGAATATTTTATATAGGCGAAGAAAAATATTTATTTTATATTAAATATACGGAACTAACCCTTTTTATTTTATTACTATAATATTATAATACTTCGAACTACGGTAAGAAATTATTATAAATTTATAACGATTATCTTTTTTAATTAAAAAAAGATAGAATTATTTATTATAATTAATAATATTTATATAAGTATATTTTTATATTAACGAAATAATATCGCTTTAAAGCGGAAGAGGGTAGTTATTAAAAATAATAATTTTATTTAAATTATAAATATCGATTATAACTTTACCCTTCCGTATCGGTATTCTCTCGGGGCCTTTATATACCGTCCGTTATATAACGAAGATAAAGAAAGCGAATAGGGAAGGCTCGATAGACTATAATATTTTCTTTTATTAATATATTTTATCGAATTTCTTATTTATTAAAACTTTTATATCGGGGTTTAATAAATAGACCTTATAATTAAATTTTATATTAAACGATTACTAGTCCGTAGTAAACGGAATCGATAATTATTCGGATTCGGGTAGGTCGATTATATCTCTTATATTTTCTTAAATATAAGAGTATTACTTTATAATCTCTTTAATCGCGGTAATATCGGAGTTATTATCGTAGATTATAATTTTATTCGGTAATTTAATTTTTATAAAAGAATCGATTTTAAGCCTCGAGATTAACCTCGGATTATAGAAATTAATAAAATAAAATATAATTATATTATTCTTATAAGTTTTCGCCGTAAAGGAATAATTATTTAAATTAATAAAATACGTTTCTTCTACTTTATATTCTATAATTAATTTTATTTATTAACGGCGAGGAATAATAAAAGGTATATTCCCCTCGTTATAAATATTAATAAAGTTAATTATTAAATTTATAAAGTAAATATAAACTCTTTTTATTTATAATTCGAATAAAAAATCTTAGTCTAGTAATTATAATTTCCTTTTTAACGAGATTACTACTACTAATATAATTTATATTAGAACTATTTAGCGGCGCTCTAATTATATAATATATCGAATCTTTATATTATCTCTAATTATAGATTTAATAAAGATTATAATATCTTTATAATTACCTAAAATTATTTAATTATTAAAGGGGTCGATAACGACCTTCTTTTAACTTAGGATATTTATATCGATAAATATATTAATTTTAAAGTTATTAATAATATAGAAGTCTTTAGTAATTTTAATTGTTATTTCTATATTATCCTTCGTTTTTCTATTTATATAGAATATAATTAAAGTTTACTTTATAGTTAAATAACGGTTCTAGCCGATACTTTTTAAAATAATAATTTTATTATAAATTTATAACTAAACGCCGGGGATTCGTTATATAATAAATATTTTATTAATTATATTTATCGGACAATAGTATATTTAGCTACGTTCTAAACGTAGATAAATAAATTATTTCGTTCGGTTATATCCTTCGATATATATAACTAGCGACTAAACTCTTCTAGAGTTATAAATATTATAATTTTAAAGTAATTTAGTAATTTAGTAATTTAGCGCTATAAATTATTCGGTAGTTATATTATTATATCTTTTTTATCTTAAGAAAGGATTTTAAACTATTAATTTATAATAATACCGCGAAAATAATTATTTAAATTTCTTTTTATTATATTTTTATCTTTTATTATAACGAAATTCTAAATTTTATTATAAAAAATATAGACCTCTTTAAATATTAATTTTTTAAAATTAAAAACGATATTACCGGCGCTTTATAACTTTAAATAATTTAGATAAAAGAAATTTAATTCGCCGGTATAAAAATACCTAGTTTATTATTATATTTATTAAATATACCCGTCTTTATTAACTAGTCTTTATAGTTTAATAAATTCTAAAGGTCTTTTAAAAATTTAACCCTAATTTTATAAAATAACTTTAATAGTATTTAATATAATAGATCGTATAACCTAGATTATAATATTATATAAATTTAAATCGATTTTTACCGGCGGAGACGGTATTTATAATTAATCTACGATTTCTTATTCCTATTAAGATTAAGGATTAAATAAAGTAAATTAATTTCTTTTAAAATTATTAAAATCTTTTTAACTTTATCCTAAAGAGCTAGACTAATCTTTATTATTATTAATTATATTCTCGGTCTAATTAAAAAGAATTCTTCGTATAACGTTATCCGTAGTAAAAATTAATTTTTATAGGAGGAATTAAAATATTGATTTTTTAAGAGTTAACTAAATTAATTAAACTAGAAATTAAAGAAAAAGATATAGTTAGAAAAGAATAAATAGGAGTAATTAAAATCCGGTTTTTAACTCTTCTCTAAAAATAAAATAATTAAGGATTTAAAATCTCCTTATTTTTTTCTTTTTAATTATTAAAATATATTAAATTAATATAATATTTAACGCCTTTAACGAAAGCCGTTAATATTTTTATAATTAAAGAAGGGTATATCTAAGAAATCGGAAATATAAAAGAGTTTTCTTCTACGAAACTTTCTTTTTCTTAAATATTAATAGAAGTAGAATATTCTTTTTTTATAAATAACTCTCTACCTTTTAATACGTCTAATAAAGAATTATATTAATCGATAATAAGAAGAACTACTTCTTAAATTAATCTATTAATATTTTTATTATACTACTCGAAATATTTTTTTAAAAATATAAATAATTAAAACGCTAGAGAGATAATAAAGTTTAATAAAAATAATATCTTTACCTCCGCGTGGCTTATAGGTAGAGAAAATAGGATAAATAATATATATTTATAAAGATTTTCTACCGGTATATAATTCGAAAGTTTATTTATATAATATTAAAGATTTAAATCTTAATTACGTAAATTAGAAATAACGAAGTAAAAGGTAAGAAATAAAGAATTAATTTTTCTTAAAAGGTTCCTACTTTAACGCGGGGAAAACCTATCGATTTCGTTATAATTTTTAATAGGGTAAATACCGCTTCTCCGCTTTCGGGTAAATATAGGCTTTAAATTATAAAAAAAATTAACTCCGCTCTTAACTCCGTAATTCCGGCGCGATTTAATTTTCCTAATAATTAATTATAATTAGACCGAGATCTTTAAGAAAAGATAAGGATTTTCTATATAAATAAAAATAATAGTATATAATATAAATAGCGGCGACGCTTTAATTTAATATAGATTATTCTCTACGCCTACGACCGAAATATAGAGTATTTTCTATAACCGGGGTATAAATCTTCTTTTAAATTTATAAAATATATTTATAAATCAATTTATATAATTATAAAAACCTAGTATAATAACTCGATTATTAGGATTTAAAGTAAGTATAACTAGTATAAAGAAATACTATTATTATATATAAAAATTAAAACGAAAACGAAGTAACTCGTTTCGTTCGTCGTTATAAAACGTTAATAGTTAAAGAGTTAATATTAATATTATAACTAGTAGTAGATATAAAAACGAATTATAGTTAATTTATAATTCCTTAAAATAATTCGACCTATATAAGAGAATAGTAATACGGATAATAATTATATCTTCGAGATATTAATAAAGGATTTAGTATTTTATAATTAATATTTTAAGGGCTAGTAACCGGTCTCTTTTTATTTATAAATAGAATTCGACTATATCGTTATTATTAAATAATAAGAATATAGTATTAACGAAATAAAATACGTAAGAATTATAATATTAACGAAATAAAATAGTAGTTAAGATTTAGTCTTAGTGTATTATATATTAATTTAATTATTTATCGGTATAAATAAATTACTATTTTATATTAAAATACTAGTAACTATAATAGAGGAAGTAGAGAGAGAAGTATAGCGAGAAGATAATAATAACTATATTATAATAATCCTCGAAAGTCTTGGCGCGCTAGATATTACTCTAGTTAGAATTCTATTATTTTCTCTTTAACTTTTTTATTATAAATATAGTATTAATTTAAATCGATTTTTCGTTTTAATAGAGTCGTATATTTTTTTAATATATAAATAGGATCTTGAACTCTATTTCGTAATACTTTTTCTAACTCTTTTTATTCACGTTAAAAATAGAGTATAATCGAAGTCAATTTATTTTATTTTAAAATACCTCGGAGACTTTAATAAGGCCCTGAAAGTATTTATTTAATATATAATAACTTTCTAAATCCGTAGTCTATTATAGATCGTATTAAATAAATAGAAGTAACTTGATTTAATAGAAACAAATATCTCTAATCTAGATAAGTTAAGTTTAATTAATATTTCTCCTTCGCCGTTACTGTAATATAAAGTAAGTAAGTAATTTTTTAAGAATTTACTCTATTTGCTAAATAAAGAATAGTACGAAGCGACCGACAATAGCAAAATACTAGAATTACCTAGGAGACAGAAAATGGAAATTCATATGAAGCGCCATAAAACGAAATTATCAAGGCGTTGAGAACTCAGATGTTAGAACTAGGATGTACGTAGAATCGAAGCGTTAGGCTCCCTACATAATCCAGAGTCGACTTCAAGCACATACGGAGTTACAAGCTTGGTCTGGCAGCTTTTGCACTGGTCCCGTCGCCAACACTTCCAACCGGCCCAATCGCGAACATAAGCTCTCCAGACTGGTCCGACACTCAACCACTTCCATGCGCCATCCACTTCGATCCAAGCGTTCCTCCCTCTTCTCTCCTCTCGAGCGTCCAACCTCCTGTTTCTCGCATCATCATCAACACTGTTCCTCCCGCAGGCTTATGGATTAGTAGTGTTTAATGACGCGACGCTTGGCCTAACGAGGTAGCAAATCTCTTCGTATGTGACCGATCCACTCAGTACAATCGAAAGCCTCTCCACCCGCCAGAAGCCGAGTCTTTTGTACATAGGCTCGGCATTGGGAGTACTCTCTAGATACGCAGAGATGCCCTCTCTTGCGCATTTATCCAGACCCCATCGTATCAATGACGTGGCTGCACCGCGCCGCTCGTGTTGAGGATCTGTCCCCACGAAGGTGAGATCTAAAGCCAAATAAGCGCTTCCCAAAACTACGATATCGACGGACGATGGAATTCGGTGGCCGGGATATAAGCATCGATCAGCCGGAGGCAAATGACATCAAGAGACGGGTCCCAAACATTCTCAAGAAGAGAGATACGACAAAGAACAAGGAGCTAAACTCGCAACCAAAGACCGGCACAACGTACGATAAGCCGGCAAACCCCCCAAAGCCCTCTGCTTGGCCCCCTCTACTATCTCAGTCCACTGTTCCAACACCGCAATATCCGTCCCCTCGGGCCACACCCACGGTGCTTCCACATAAATCGCCGACGCCTCAACCGGCAGGCTCCATTTAGCAAAACTGACAACTCGGTTCTGATCTCGAACGACAAGCACTGCTATATGCGGGTCGCGGATGTCGTCGGCTGCTTTCTGGGCGATGCGGCTTCTCAGCTGGTCGCGGATCGCGGGGCTGGGGAATTGCGCAAGGAATAATGGGTTGGAACCGAAGGCTGCCATGTGGATTTCGGCGATGCGGGAGGCGTCCGACTCGGTTGCGAATGTGGGTTCTAAGGCCATGCTTCGGATGACTGAAGATCTCTGTGGGGGGGGGGTTGGGTGATGTTTGTTGGATCTAAATCGGTGCTCGTCGGAAGAAAGCCGCTGTTTGGGCTGAGACTGTCTAGTGCAATCGCGTTATGCAGTAGGAGCTCGAGGATGTGTTGTTTATAACAAAGCGCCATTCTGACCCATGGGTGAATGGTTGGTTGGTTGGTTGGTTGGGTTATTCATACACTGAGCCGCCTTTCGGCATGCAGGTGTGTCTCGGCCCTCAGCTGGGGGCCAACCCGGGCCTAGCTCGAAATTAGATCTAATAGGCTTAGCCCGTGCCCCCAGAGTCAAATCGAACCCCTAGGACAAACCCCTAGGGTACTGGTCCAGGGGTGCGGCCCCAGAAAACAGCGCGTCCTGGCGCTAGGATTAAATAAATATTATATTATAGTATCTATAAATCTCTAAACAATCCAATTTCCGATATATTATAATCTCTCCTAGGGGATTAGACGTAGTATTTATTTTAATAAACTTCCTCGATTTTTAGAAATTAATATTAATTAAATATAAAAATATATTTTAATAAAGTCTTAAATACTATTAACTATTTTTAAAAAAAATCTCTTCGCGGAAATATTTTAAACTCTAATATTCTATAAATTATTAATATAAATTTATAATATATAATCTTATTTTTATTCCTTTATTATTATATTTATAGCGATCTCCGGGTATTAAAATATAATATAAATATATATTTAAACCTAGCGCGAATATTATATTTTAAATATAATTAAACTTAAATTTAATACAACGATATTAATTTAACTCGATAATATTTATTTAGAGTTAGAAAATAACTAGCGATAAACTCTATTAAATAAAGAGGGTTTAGCCGCTATAAAAGCGCTTTTTAATAATTATTTTTCAAGAAATAATTTTAAATATATAGTATTATTTATCTTTATAGATATATTAAAATAATAATACTAGTTTAGATAATAGTTAATTTACGAGTATTAATAATACGAGTATTAAATTAAACTTAGTACTAACTACTTTAATATTATTATTATTTTAACGCGAATTTATTTTACTATTAAAAATCGAATATTTTAAAATATATAAAGTAATTAATATATATTAATATTATAATTATAATAACGGTTTCAATTATAAAAGATAAATTTAAATAATATTTTTAATTAATATTATTATAATACGAAAGATATAAAAGATAGTTGATTTTACTAATATAATTTTAACGATTTTAATATTTAATATCTAATTTATATAATACGAACTTTATCTTTTATTATTAAGAGGATAATATATATAATTTTAATATAGGAAGTTATCTTGGTATTATATATAAAGACGATTATTATATATATTTTAAAACATAGGGCATTAGCGTTGGGGTGGCCCGCACTGAGTTCAGCTCAGTGCCCGCACGATTTCAGTACAACTTTTAGTCCTGATTTAGTTGGCAGAGCGGCCCAACCTCATCGCCTTTGGGTATTCCATCTATTCGTCTATTCTCCTATTGATATCTAGTAACTACGAATTTATACTCAACTTGATTTGCGGTATTGGCTACGAGTTCCATAGCCGAGCCTTCGAGCCCATGATGCCCCTCCGTTGCGTCCATACTGCCCCTTCATATTTGCTTCTCAGACACTCGTCAGATGCACTGACTAGTCCTATGTGTCTCCCTCACAGAAAGAGAACGTTTTGCGCGCTACGGTAGCTACCTGGCGGCTGCTTACCACTGCCCATCGCGATCCACATGAAATTGTGTTGCCCTGCGCAATCAGCACCAGCCATAGTGCTCGTTCCCAATCCACTCGAGCGTGTCCTCCTTACCGCTGCCTTCCCCGTACCACAAGAGACTTGCAATGCTATCTTGCTCGCGATCCACATTGCGATACTGAATTCCCGCCCGCTCGACCAGTTCTCGGACCAAATGTGCGGGATGCCACATCTTAACACTGTGGAGTTGCCACTCAGCGGCCTCGATCTGGGCGGCCTTGAGAACAGCTTGCATCTGTTTGGCCTGCATTTCTCGTTGCACTGTGTCTGCTTTTTCCTTTTCTACGACCACACGTAAGATGTATAGCGTGTTGTCAGAGGAAGCAGATTCTGGATCTCCATAGAAGCGATGCGTCCAGATTGCCCAAACTCGATTGCCAGGTTTTCCTGCCATGGCTCCTTTGACCTGAGGTTGCTTTTTGAAAAGCTTGTCGCTGGCAAATTCTTCTTTCCCGTGGTGCCACTGCATATGATCAAGATCTGGCACGAGCATCATGCGTATCTTGCAATTCGAAGTACTAGTCATCGCCTTCTGGATCAGAGCCTCATCATCTTTGCATAATTGACCTAAGTCGCCTGCTAGGAGTTTCCGGGCTTGGGAGGTCGTTGGAGCACCCATAGGGTCGATTTCTATGTGAGTGTTGACGGGAAAAGGATGCCAACCGAGATTCGCATAGTAGGTTTTTCCAATATCTGAATAGAGCACACTCCCGATGCATCTCCTTGACGCGACTTGCCAATTAGGTAGCATCATGGCCAGCTCGCGCAATAGGCGTGCGGCAAAGCCACGACCTCGATACTTAGGATTGCAGAAGACACTTGCAATACCATATATGATCATCTCGCTGAATTGACCCTGGGTATCCGTGACGAATGCACGCTTGCGAAAGGTTTCACAAGAACATAATAAAGGCGATGGTCTGGAGAAATTGTCCTGTCGGTTAGCATCCACACATGCATGCCGTCATCTTTTGCCAACGGGATAGTTGTCAGAAAGACCGATTCTTCGAGATACTGAGGCAATGACAGAGCGTCGCCCCATGCGAGGAAGCTGAGGCTGTATATAGTTTTATATTCGCTAGCCGTGGGGTGTGTAAGGTATAGAGTGGGGGATCGCGCATCCGGTAGCTGGAGGAAGGTGTCCATGGAGCTCAATCAAGACTTGCGACCAATCAGCAGATCTGATCTTGGAGGATGTTGGAGCACCACCACGTGATTAGATGGATGTATAACTATGCCTTACGTTGGAACCGTTGATCTAATATCTTTTAAACCTACCCTGTGAACGCCGTCCTTCTCGGCCTCCTTCCAATCTTCAACCAGAGGTCATTGTCGTAGGCGCCCTGGTCCGATCGGGTGGCTTACCAATCGCGCCCCTTCGTTACATCGGGCTGCATGCCATGATATTCCAGCCAGTCGGATTGCGCGACTGCGAAAGGACTGTGATGGGATCAAACATGCTGGTCGCAGTCTAAGAGAAGTGTCATTGCCTGTTGCAAAGTTTCAGCTTGCTGTAGGGGGTAAGAATAGAAATTTACGCCCTGATCGCTTTGGCTTAGGGTTGCCACAAAATAATTCGGGGGAGGCGGGTAACCATTGCTGCTGTAAGGCAGCCCCGGACAACGCAACCGATTTGATTGGAACAATGTGACCTTTGAGACTCGTGGTGGTGGCCACTGGCCACCCATCATGATTTAGTGTTTGATTGATGTTTCATGCTGTCAGATGAGGTACGGTAATGCTCTTCTCAAGACTGCGGGTTGGGTCCTACCAAATACAGAGCGGCTGAATTATTGCCATCACTTTCACATTCTTGGGATCCGATCCTCAACTGACCTCTATCGACTGCTGTGTCACCCCAAGTTCAAATCCAGAATGAGCCTGGTAATTCAATACCACTGCCGTAATTGAGCGTAAGCATGGACCCAATAACAGCTATTGGCTTGATAGGCTCGCTGGCCAATCTCATACAGGCCAGCAACGCGCTCCTGAACATAGCGCAGACCTTTAAAGACGCCAAGAGAGAGCTTCTTGAGCTCATTACTGATGTTTCTGCCTTTGAAGAAGCCCTCAAGGGCTTCAATCGAGTTTTAAGAAGCCGCCAAACAAAGCACCATATATCTGCAACGGTCATCAAGAGGGCGCTGGAGGAGGCATCCACGACAATCCAAGAATTAGAGAGCAGACTTGTCCAAATGTCGAAACCTGAAATCTCAACCGTGCGGCGAATGAAATGGGTGCAACATAAATCGAGCTTAAAAACGCTTCATGAACGCCTGAAAGAACAGAGCACGATGCTACAATGCTTCTTAGCACTAGCCCATGCGTTCGTAACCTCTATTAATGAGCTGGTAATGCCGCGACTCACCAAACTTTGCAGGGAAACATTCCTGGCTGCCTGCGATCAGCACCCGCAGTTACTCCAAATCCGCTCATTTCCGGCAGACGATGTCGACGGCGATGCTGCCTCATTCCAGAAAAGAGCCTCATCGGAGACTACAACGCTAGCATCTTGGAGCTCGACGTCTTCACTAAGATCAGTCTCTGCAAATACTTCCCTTTCTTCTTTTGGAAGCTCGGGATCCTCGGTACGGGAAGTATCCTCGAATGCATCGGATGAAGCAAGCCCAAACCCATCAGCGGAAAACTCTTTTGCAGGTGCACTAACAATCCGTAAAGCCCGCCGATACGATTGCTTTTGCAGGTGCCACGCACAGGGCGCGGCAACAAGAAGAGGGTTATCGCGATCCAGCAACTCCCAATCCCTCTGTACCGACCCAACATGTCAAGCGGCCACGTCATCTGAAGAACCGACCGTGTTCCCTTCTAGGTTCTTCCGCAAGGCGTTTTTGCAGGTGATTTCGTCGAAAAGTATCAAGGTCCACTACGATCTAAATACCTTTCGAATGGTTTCAGAGGGGTCGGATGCAATGCGATACGTAAAGCATGGAAATTTGGACAAGCTGAAGATGTGCATTGAATCGGGCGAGGCCACTCTTTGGGACACAGCGCCAGATGGGTGGTCTCTTCTTCATGTGAGTCTGAGCGCGAAAGTTCTTGAAAAGGCCTAATCGCATTCCAGACGGCAGCATACAACCGGCAACTACCCATTGTTAAATACCTTCTGGAGCTTGGTGCAGATACCGGGGTGGCTGACGTGGGAACACGGTTTGTTAAAGCCATTGAGCTCTTGCAGGACTGCATAACTAACAGCCACATAAGCAAGCCCGCTGATCTCGCCATTTTGAATTCATTGGCCGATGACGCTACGCACGTCGAACGGGAGATGGTGGAAATTTTCTCTCAGAAAGATGACTATATCAGTGATTTTGAGTTCACGCCGCTTCATATTGCTGTACTTAACCTGTATGATCCTGGAGACAGCGAGCGCCCTAGCCTTGAACAGTAAGACATTTACTACAAGCACATCTCTTCTCGGCGTGGTTCTCTCATCTTTTGAGGACGTCTCAATTGATAGCATGCTAAACAATCCCCTCATTCTCCTCATGACCTATAATAACATGACGCTGATGTGAATATTAGGCTCATTGAGACCGTCGACGATTGTAACAATGCTCCGGCAGGCACAAATTGGGCTAAATGGAAGTCTAAATATGAGAAGAGATCTCCACTATTCGGCGACATTATTGAGCTATTTCGAGCTTCAGCATTCCAGAAGCCTAAGACACACAAAATCATCCATAACCTCCTCGATCAGAAAGACCGAAAATACTGCTGGACACCCTTGCACTGGGCCAGCTCGGCAGGACAATTAGAAAAGATGAGAATCCTTGTGGATCATGGAGCAAATCCCTTCATTCTATCCAACCTGGACGCCAACATCCTCCACGCAGCTGCGGAGTCAAGAACAATCAGCGGTTTAGACGGTGCTCTGGACATCTGGAAACTCCATCCTACGCAGCTCAACATCAACCAGGCCAATCGCTGGGCCGAGACACCTCTACACGTCGCTGCATGGGGCTCAGTAGGCTGCGTCAAGCGGCTTCTAGAGGCAGGCGCAGACCGCGGCGTGCGTCAAGAGGACAAACAAGTCCCGCTACATTGCGCCGGCCTGTCAAGGCGAGGCGAAGTAAGACGGAAGATCGTGGCGCTCCTGTGTGGCGGAGAAAACGGCCCTCACGTCAACGCGCAAGATGTGGATGGCCGTCCACCGATTTTCGACTTTCTGGACGATCCGGTGTGCATACATGCGCTGATGCAGCATGGCGCACGCCTCGACCTGCTCGACAGTTCCGGCAAAAGCGCTTTCCACCATACTTGTATGCAGGATGAGAGCGACGCCCTGAGAACGCTGCTGCGGCTGTCACCTCCAGGGTCTGTGATAGTCACGGTGAAAGATCACGACGGGAACACTGCACTTACACAAGCTCTGCGGCACGGAAGCATCGACTGCGCAATGGTGCTGCTCGAGCTTGACCATATCGGAGACGTTGTGGGTCAAGATGGATGGGCACTGGTTCATCACGCTGCGAAACTGGGCGACGTGGATGTGCTGGGCGCGGTGTTGCGGCATCCCAGCTTTGCAAAAGGCATGAAGACCATTGATGGCAAAACGGCCGAGGTGGTGGCCATGGAGGCGGGCTACTGGTCTGGAGAGGTGAAGACGTTGCTGAGAAAATATAACTCGGTAATATGAAATGCTTTCAGTTTATTATGGCTATCTTGGTGCCCTTACTGGTAAAGCAAGGAGACCCCATCTACGAGAGAAATTGCGAAGGACGAAACGTCTGGGCTGACGCCTTTTAATCCCGGAGACGTACAACTGCAACTCCACTTCTCAATCCAGCCAGGGAATCACAATAGCTCCACTAGGCACCTAAGCGGACCTAGCAGTATACATATTAGATATACTCTAAACCAAGGTTTGAAAATCGCCGTTTTCGTTCGGAAAAACGAGTAAGGCCGCTTTAAAAAGAGCTTTTGTAGAGTAGAATACATGGGCGCAGGCCACATATGCGCGCATACTCAGGCTATATACAAGGGCAGGAGCGGCGGGCAGGAATAGGGTACGTATAAGGCCATATATGGCCATATACGGGGGCAGGGACTTAGCAGTTTGGCCAGAATACTAAAAAAAAATTCAAATTTTTGCCGTATCCGGGCAATAGACCTCTCGAAACGCTAAGCGGTGCTAGGGGTCCGTGGGAACCTCGCCCGCCGACTTGAAGACAGTGCGCATTCTCCATCCCGGCTGCGAATCGTACGCGTCACAGCAAAACACGTCCCCACAGCCAGGTAGCGAAAACCAACAGAGAATCCCCTCGGTGCCCCAGAGAAATATGGTACAGTCAAACATAGTAAAGACTCACAGATACGCGACGAGCATCAGCGACCGCTTCACTACGCAATTGCAATTATAGACGTTAAGATGAATCACTGCACAGCCTCGATCATGTGCATCGGCCATTCGCCAAGGGATTCCGGCATACAGCCTCAAGTCTGCAGCCCTCAATGGACCTATCACAGTCGACACCAGCCTCGATGCCTGGCAACAGCCCAAGCCTCGGGATAGAGCTTCTCAAGGATGCCCGAGCCCTTTCGAACCTACCTGGCATGTAATTAACCAACCACCATTCTACAGCTTTGCCAGAACCCACAATCACCTTAATCGCCCGCATCTCTTTACGGCAAGCCATCATGAGTGGCGTGGAGGTAATCGCCATCATTGGCTGCGTGGCCGCTGTCGTCTCCGCGTACAAAGATGGTGGACAGATTGTTAAGCAAATCAAGGCCAAACGCGCCGCTAGGAAAGCGCCTCCACCTACAGTAGCCCTGGAGCAGTCGCTCGAGCGAGGCCCGCCGGCCGTGGAACAGGCCAAAGACAACGGGATCGAGAGGTATGGACCGAAATTTGCGATGGGAGATGGTCAGTAGCCACTCAAGGTACCAATGTCTCATACGAAAGCTAATGATCAGTGCAGTAATTGCTACCCAGGCCTTACAGAGCATCCTCATCGAATTGCAAGGGACACTGCTCAGACATCTGTGGGCTGCGCAGGAGAATGATAATATGACCGACTTCAATGTTGTGGTGGATGCTTCAGATTTTGGAAGGATCCGATCCGTGACTGTGCTCAATGAATTATATATGCGAATGGCGCAAGCCGCTCCTATACAGTGGCAACCTCCAGATATGGAGCGGGTACATACCTTAGATCCTACGTCAGGATCAGCTATGCCCTGGGAGACAGTGACACGTGCCCCACCAGGCACACAGAGCCGTCCAATAGTTCAAGCCTTACCAAGCAGCCCAACCGTCCTCAGCTCTTCGCCAAACGATTCAGCAGATCTTGCTAATTCGATCAAACCGCCGGGCTCAACGGGGAGGAAGTGGGGCATACCATTCAAGTCGAGGTTGCTAAGAGACTCGTCGAGCGCAGCAGAAACCAGCACTCCGAGGGACAACAACATCTCGAATGAGCCCGTTAGCAAGTCATCGCTTGGAATTCATGTTGAGGGTAACGCACCGTCAATATGGGAGCCTCCTCCACAGGCGTCCATAAGGAACCCATCGACTCACGAATCTCATCTTGAGCGGCCCTTGTCTGGATCGTGGAAGCCTTCGCCAGAACTAAGGATTGACGAAGATAACCCATGGCGAGAAGAAACATCCGCGTCGACGATTCGCGATATAGCAATCAATTCTCCAGATCCGAAAGACACACAAGGACTATTTCCGGGGCCCAGAAGAATATATACTGGACAAACACTAGCAGGCGACGAAGGGCTGCTTACTCGTAAATTCGAGGGCGCCCACGTCAGTTCCCCATCGACATCGCAGACGTCGAACCCCGCACCTTCAATCATGAGTGAAACGGCATCCCCAGAATTGAAGGCGACGTCCGGGAAGTTCACAAGCATGTTCCGAAGACGCACCACCTCAGATGCACCACAAGTAGTGGAGAAGCCACCCAAGCCACCGCTCAAGCGGCTTGACAACTCGCGGAAATCTTCGCCCATAGTATCCCGGAAGAATTCTGCGCCTGAAAACCCTGCTGCGACATCAAAGGATGCATTTGACGGATTTTGCAAAGGGGCTTACAAACTCCAACTTGGGCTGATTCAAGGTGGCATGAAAATATGCAATCAATCAATATCAGGGACTGGTCAATCGTTTTATTGGGCCTGCGCGAGCTCGAAATGCTGCTTTGAAGGCCCTGCCGTCAAGGTCGATAAGGCCTGGGAATTCGACAATACCGTGCGAACTTCGCAAGGAATACGATATCGATGGACTCTTCTAGCCAAGAGCCATGTGGCAATGTCCAGAGTCAAGAATCACGCTTACGACTATCAGTGCCTCTTCTGCGCCAAGCAGAATCAGCCGGCCATTATATACAGCGGAGACAGGACCTTCCTTGAACACATCTCGACCCACCGAGGTCAGCCACCATCCCTCTTGGAACATGAAAAAATAAGCTGCAAAAACGGGAGAATCTTTCCGGATCGCGAAGTCTTCGATGTCAACTTTGCACCAAGCGCAGAGACTGCTCAATATCACGGACGAACTCTGGTAAACAGTCCTAGCCTTGATGTGACTTCTCTTGGGCATACCATCTCGCCGGAAGAGGAGGAGGGATTCGAACCCTCCACGCCCGAGCCTTCACTTGAATCTAGTCCTTGGAAACAGCAGATTTGAGAGCGGAAGTATTAGTATACTTTTCTCATTGTATACTGGATGCAAATTTACCACACGCATAGTCAACAAAGTGGCAGGACAATTGTCACAACCCGGAATACGGCTCATAGTCCGCTGTCTATCTAATGACGCAGCCAAGTCACAGAACTTTACTCGCGCTTCTCACGACGTCTTTCGCGTATCTATCCTGAAGCGACTCTTTACCACGCAAGACCCGTCCAAATCACTAGCAGTCACAAGACCCGCAAAGATAGCGCGTTAAAGCGCGACGGAATGTCAAGTATGGAGTGGGGTTTATATCCCACCTTGGAGCTGTTTTCATCACGAGAGCTTTACTGGATTTTTCCTGTGTACATATTCTGTTCTGAACATCAATTATGTGGCCAGCATCGCTTTATCCCTTTCTCACACCAACCTTCTTCTTCGCCCTCGTACCATCTCTTCTCTCAGCACTCCCCTCAACCCCTCAACCCTCTCTCCTCCTCCCAAACCTCGCCACATCAAACAAACCCATCCCCATCCCCCTCATCCTCAACCTCACCCTCCCCTCCGCCTACGAAGCAATCGACTGCTTCCACGCCAGTACCGAGCTCACCTACCCTCTCGACCCCAACGACTGCGACCACGCCATCGAACTCCTCTTCCACGACCCCTCAGGCGTCATGACCAAGCAGACCTTCTCGTATCACTCCGAAGCAGGCGGTTTCGGCACCCCGGCCGACTGGCACGATGGGCGCTGCCAGATCCTTCTTACGTCCGGGTTGCAGCATGCGGTTGATGAATTTCGGCTTGTGGATGTCATTGTGGCTGCGCAGGCGATTATCAAGGAGTGAGTGAGATTTCTCTGCGATGAGATGCCTGAGATTAGATGGGTTTGAGGGTATGGAGATAGTGTGTGGGATTGCTATGTCCTGGATACGATTGGCTGATGGTTGGGCTAAGAGTCTGACAAGAGTAGTCGCTGACTGGAGAATTGTAGATGTGTGCCGAAGAGTAAAACGAGTCGGGGAGGTGTGACTTTCGTGGGGAATATGAAAGGATTCTTTGTCGCTGTCAATGGACCTGAGCCTGCCACATCTGGAGCTGGGAATAGGTTGAGTGGGGACAGCTTCAGGAATGGGACAGGAGCGTGGTGGGAGGCGATTGAAGGGGAAATGGATTCGATGAGGACGAGCTCGTGAGATGTTGATAGAATGTGCGTATGAACTAAATTAGCTAAAATATTATGCATGTCATCACGAGTTGAGAAGCGATATAGATGCTTATATACCAATTCAGCGTCTAGTTGCAAACCATCAAATCAAATCATCGGCTTCGCCATCGGCCTAATGACCCCCTGCTTGACCAGCACCCTCGGCTTCGTCGCGCTCTGGAACGTCTCCTTAGTAGTCCACTCCGGCCCCACAGGCAGCCTTAAACTCCTCTCATACTGCTGCCTCGTCTCAAACGGATGCGGCAGATTACTAGCAAGATATTTCCCATTCTTCTTCACCCTTTTCTCATTGATAATCACCCTCTCAAGTTTAGCATCTTGCCTCTTCTCTTTCGCGACGCCGGGGATTTTGGTGACGGTTTTGTATTTGTTGTTGCGTTTCTGAGCTTTCTTGCCTATGCCGGCGCCCGTCCAGGCGCCCCAGCCCGGGAGGGTAGTTGAAATTGTTTTTTCGTCTTCGGATTCGGCGGCGGCGTGTTTTTCGGCAGAGAAGTCGGCTACGACCTCGTCGCCGGCGAAGGCTTTGCGGACGAGGTCTTGGTTGCGGAGGACGAATGGTAGTCTCTCTGAATCGTCCTCTTCGTCTTCGCTGCCGTCCTTTTTGGCTGGGATTACTGCTTTGGGCTTTGGTGCATTGGGTTGCTGTGAAGCCTTGGGTCGCTGTACAACCTGGCGAGTATTTCCCGCTTCTCTCGAGCCCCTGAGAGCAGATCTGGGCTGTTGCTTTTCGTCAATTGGTGCAGCCTCTTGCATTGGGATGCTATTTGAGATGACTGCTCCAGCATGGGGGGTTTGCGTCCGTTTATTGCCGATGTTAGAGCCCTCATTGCTGCCCATCAACCAAGGGTTCTCGCTTGCCTGCCCTCCTAGGCCTTTATCGACTTGGAGTGCATTTTGCCTTTGTCTATCAGCCAATGATTGTTTCTCGCCTGGGTGCGCTCTGTCCTGCATAGCTGATGTATCGATGACTATCTCAGGATCTTGTTCAGCCTGTGCAACTCCATCTCCATCTTCGATATCAGAGCCTTGTCGTTCTTCAAATTCTGACTTCTGCTCTAGCGGCAAAGCCCTTGAAATTGCGGGCTTATTCTTACTCGGTCCAAAGGCTCTCCTCCCTAAGCCTTCTTCGTTCTCGTCCTCACTAGGCGTCTCTTCTCCAGCTTCTTCTCGCCGCAGCCTTGCCAAATCTTCGTCGTTTTGAGCTTTGCGTGCAGCTTCGGCTTTCTTCATGAAGTCCATATTCGCCAGCCTGCTGCCCCTAGTGGTAGAATCGAGTTCATCGTCTTCGCCATCTAGTCTTTGTAATCGATCACGCATATCATTTTCACCATCAGACCCGGACTCGGATGATATCATCTCTTCTTCGTCTCCGGCTACTCGCTTGCCTTCTATCCTTCGCCTCAACTCCTCTCCTCTTCTCGCCATTTCCGTTACTCCTCCACGCGCATCTTCGTCCCACTTTGCTCTTCCACTGTCTTTGACGCCTTTTGCCCATCTACCCTCTCGATGTCGTGCTCCCATGCGCTCTTCAGCGCGACGTCGATCACTACGCTCCTGTTCACCTTCGGAGTCATCTACGCCGGCCGCTGTAAGAGCGTCTTTTTCCTGCTGCGCCATTCGTTCCCTCTCCTTTCGATGCACCTTGCGGTAAGCTTTGCTTTTGATCTTATTTATTCGCTTCTGACGCATTTCCTCACGGAACAAGAGCTCTCGAGCTCTTCGTAGTTCCGCTCTCCGTGCCTGCACTTCCTCGAGTGGCATCTTTCTCGTGTGTAATTCTTCAAAGGCTTGCAACTGGTCTTCCTCGGATTTACCTTGCGGTGCTGCTAGGGCGCTATCCTGCAGAATACTCTGAATAGTACTTTCTAGGTCTGTCAAAGGCTGCGTGTGAGAAGTCGGTAGTAGACGCTGGGTTCCCTGCGATACGACAGCATTAGGGTCTTTCAGAGGGAAAGAAAGGTGCTCCGCTCTTCGGTTGTTCTTCACAGTATCAATCCAACGGCTTAAGGTCTCCTTGCTCTTCTCGTAAGCAGCGGCCCGATCTAATCGATCCTGTTGTCTCTTTGGTAAAGGAACATCATTGTTCCTGGCTAGGCCACCACGCTTGCCAGAGCTTTTCGCGTCGTTGTTAGCTAAGAGCTTGAGTGTTTTCCGTAGTTCTGGGTCAATCTTGGAAGTCATCAAATCAGCAGCTGTAAGTTTGCGCTTCGAGCTTAGGGGAAGATCGGACGGCATGGTCGACTCCTGGGCATCCACGTGGTTTCTTGCGCGTGTAGAGCCCTGAACTTGCTCATTCATTGTAGACATGAGGGCCTGTAATGAAGCCAGCTTTTTAGAGTCACCAAGATCCTCTTCGTCGTCCGAGAATGAAAGCATTGATCCTTGCTCCTCCTCGTCAGAAGACTCCTGATCTGAACCTTGGTCATCGACCTCTAACCCGACCTCCTCGTCTCCAGACATTCCTGAGCCATCCGATTTCTGAGCCATTCCCCGATCATCGTCGCTGGCATCAAGTATATCAGCAAGGTCAACAGCGTCCTCTCCCAAGCTGTCCATCTCGTCGCTAGAACTACCGGCTTCGACGCCATTCTCCCTCAGATCTATATTTGCTGGATCGCCATCGTCCTCTCCAGTCTCTTCCGCGTTAGGTCTGCGCTTCTTGCTCGATTTTGAAGCTGAGCTCCCTCGAAAGGCAAACCCATCAAATCGCTCATCATCAATCTCGCCCATAGCCTCGTCACTGTCTAGGTTGCTGTCGTCATCATTGTCGACCTTACCTACAGTCCATTCATTGCCGCTGCTGTCGCTCCCAACCTCAATTTCATTGCCATATCGATCCTTTTCAAAAGCTTTCCTTCTCTTCAATCTTTCAGGGCCATCCTCGATTACTTCGTCTTCTTCCTCATTCTGCCTTTTGCGCTTGGAAGGCTCAGCTTCCACCTGCCCAAGCCGGCCTTGTCGGATCTTTGACCGCAATGGGTTTTGCGCCTCCGCTATAGCGAGAGCGTTTAGAGAGCGCTTGGCCTTCTGCTTCCGAGGCTTGACTTTTCTGGTTGAAAGCGGTCCTGTGGACTGTCGGCCAGGCATGGTGGAAGGTTCGAGGTCAAGTCAATCAAAGTACGCTTCTGTCCTCACAATGGAGACAATCACGAAATTCGAAGTGCTGGTGGTGGGCAAAATTCTCGCCTTGTAAGGCTGTATTCTTTTCGCGCTAGTGCGGAGCTTCTTCTTCTCCGCCGTTTGACCTCAACATTCTCCTTTCATCCCTACAAACAAGGTTTCCATTCCAACCATAATCATGAAGTCTACTCCATCCTTGATGAGTAGAGTCAGACGCTTACCCCTCACAACGAAACAGGTCAACAATGGTTTCTACAAGGGCACGGGATCAGGAGCAATGGGTCGACACACCAAGCATGGAGGTTACGTGATCGAATGGCGCAAAGTCCGCACCTATGTTGTACCGGAGCAGCTGAAGGACTGTAAGGTATGTGTTTGCAGAACGTACTTCATATAACATGCGCTAACCCTGACCCAGCTCACGCCTTTCGTCACCAAGGCGTTTAGGAGTACCAAGGGAAGATTTGAAGGGGATCCTAAAGGTGCGCTCAGTGGGGAGCGTTACCTGAAGAAGTGGAAGGAAGAGAATGGAAGTGATTGAAAAAGTGGCCCTACTGGCATAAGGATACGCAATTGAGGAAAGGGCGGGATATTCGAGGGGGTGGGGGATATCCAGGCATGAAGAGCCTTTGAGCAATCAGAATTGCAGAAATCTCCAATCGGAGGCTCTCCTGGCCAGACACGAGCTTTGGGCTGATCTTTCGAAAGGCATGGGAAAGAAATGAAGGAGAAGCATTCGGGCTAATGCTTCGCGGGCAGGGTTGCGGAGGATCCTCTGTACTTTGATGGGTGGACGTACTTTACGCCATGCGCAAGTTCGCCAAATCTCACTCATGAAAACACTGGAACTTGCGAGGATAGGGCCAAATGCAGCGGTGCTTGGTGGACGGAGGGTCAGGTGAAGAATATCGTAGCTTATTCCATGCATCTGATCGAGAAGACTTTCCCGTCCGCAACACATACGGAGTTCCTGTGCAGCATCCAGCCAAAGCTTGTAAGACTTTGATTCTGACGGCCGAGAAAGCACGTAAGGGCTTGTTTTCCAAGTTACACAAGGGTTTTGCGTTCTTTACTCGCAGCTTTTAGCTCACGACTTCACTTCTTCATCCTGCAATAGTCGCTGCAGTCACTTCACTCTCGGGGTCTACTAGTTACGCATAACAAAAAGCATGTCCACAGGCGTCGCCTATGAATGAGATCCCTCATTCATGAACGTATGCTTTCAGCCATCTTTTGGAGCATGCCATTCCTGGCAAGCGAAGACACAACCATGAAACACCCTCTACCCTTTTCAAACAAATCCCAGCCTCTGACAGGGCCTCCCTCGAATGCTGAGGAAGCCAGACATATTGAAGCTATGCGCAGCCTTTTCACGATGAATTTTGGACCTCATCGGGACAGTAGGTGGGAAGATACAGCTGCCTCTGAGAGGTAGGTCTTTATCACTCGATTCTGGCTCCCAATATTGACTATTAACCGGATGTATAAGGCTAGACAAAACGGATCCAATTGTTGAGGAGATCCGGATACGCTTCAAATGCCCAAACATCTCTATCGGGGTTCTGCACAAAGGGAAAACACCTTATACGAGAGGATATGGATTTACTGGTGTATCTGCGCGTGATGCAAAAGACTCAACAGCTCTCTACAACACTGGATTTCTGACCCATTCTCTTACCGCGATGACCCTCAGTCTCCTTGAGCAAGCGGGTCGAGTTTCCTGGGACGCACCACTCTCTGATTATCTGCCCGACCTTCAGACTCAGCAAGGCGTCGGATTTGACGAGGAGGTCATTCTAGGAGACCTATTATCCCACTGTACTGGGCTTGCAGCCCTGCCTTGGGCAATTCGAGGAAAGCACAGCTCGGTGATCTCCAGGTCTAACGATGTCCAACACGTCTTCAATAATCTACCTCCCGTCGACAAGGATGGGGCAAACTGGCATTACAACGAGTGGGCATATGCCATTATTGCTGATATTATCGACCAACTCAGCGACAACCCGTGGGAATACTGTGTGGAGAATATTATCGGGCGTCTGGGATACCCGCGCACGTACATTGATCATCAAGTTGATGATAATCGTGTCCATCCCTACCATGTTATGGAAGATGGAACACAAGTACCGATAGATACAGCCCACAAGAATGGTCCCCGTCTTAGGGGATCAGGCTCCATCAAGACTTGTGTAAATGACATGCTCAACTGGTGCAGTTTCCTCATCACTGCCTCCAAAAGAAAACTAAGAGAGGAAGAATGTCCACTGGCCATATTCCCCGTCTCCTCCAGGCACGAGACGACACTGACCAGAGAGCGATTACTGAAAGCCGCATGGACAATCCAGCAGCCAGAATTCCCCCTCAGCCCATCCCCAGGCACAGGGCAGGCATACGGCCTTGGCCTCTACACCTTCAAACTCCCAACAAAAAGGATCAACACGATCTCAAACTCGGCCTCCATGATAATGGAAGATTACATCATGGGCGCCACCTCGCCCTCAAGAAAAGTGATCGGCAACACCAGCGACCTAGGCACCTACACAAGCACCTACTACATCTTCCCCGAAACCGAGTCCGCAATCATCGTCCTCTCAAACGGCAGCAGCGTAAACGGCGACGCCACAAATATAATCGCCCAACTCCTAACCCAAGCCCTCTTCAACCTCCAACCACCCATCGACTACCTCGCCGTAGCCGACCTCGTAAGCTCCCAAGCCATCGCCCAATGGCAAACCACTCTCGAAGCATGGACCCAACACCAACGGCCCTACGTCAAATGCAATCCCCTCTCCGCTTACGCCGGCGAATACGCCAGCCCCGAACTCCAAATGACCCTCAGCATCAAGACCACCCCGGGCACGCAGCGCGCGAACGGCGACACAGGCCGTATCCACGCCAATGACATCGGGCGCATGACAATGTGCATCAACAACCTCTCCTCGCAAGTCTTCGGTCTCTACAGCTACCATGGCGACAACTGGACCTTCATGCCTGCTTCCCGCGATGAATGTATAAAGCAGGGATACGGACAATACATCCAAAGCTGGCGCAGCTTCATTATCAAATTCGACAATTTTAGCGAGGGCAAGTTTGCTCATCTGAGATGGTTTCTGGATCCAGATTGGAGGGTCAGAGCGTTTATATTCCAGAGGGTGGGCATGCCCAAGAGTCCGAGTAGTGTTTATTCGCAACCGGATTCGACGAGGGCGTCGTCGGAGGCGTTGTCGAGGTTGGACTCTTTGAGAGCTTCCGAGGGAGGTGAGAGGGCGGAATCTGAACATGTGTCTGGGCGGTATTCTGATTACGTGCAGTGAGCGTTGCAAAGTCTCTGGATTAAGGACCGATGAGGGTCACATTTTTCGATCATGCTACATTCTATGGACACAAAGGGGGGCTTGGATATGGACTTAGAAAAAGGTAGCCAGTCACGATAGGAAATATCATAAAAAGCCTACCGAAAGCACCATACGTGCCTCGCCACACATCTTTGAAGTATTTAATTGCGAGTCACTAAAAGCCTCAAGCTTTGGCGCGGACAGCTCGGGGACGTCTTCGAAGGGGAATCCTGTGTTCCAGACCCTCGATTTGACTGCTTCCTGCTCGTCTTGCTGCACGTCAGGATCGAAAAGAGAAATCGCCTTCTGTTCCATTTTGGGTATGTTTGTATTCTCTCTTTTAGTCTCCATTGGATCCACGACCTTCAGCTTGTCCTCGACTCTTTCCACCAGATCCCACTCCATGTCGTGATCTTGGCCGCTCAGGCTCTCATACTTCACTTCCATAGTATAGTCGAAGACATGCGGCGACAAGGCTCCCTTCAGCATGCGGACGACTTTCTTGTCCATCTTCTCGCCTTCTGCAACACTCTGCGCAAAGCCTTTGCCGGCGCGGGCAACGCCTTCGATAAGGGCAGAAGACACCCCACCGCCAATTTCAAGGGTTAAAACCCTGATATCATTGGTAACGGCCCGATTCAGGTAGTCGAAAAGGTCTTTCTGATGCTACATGTCACCATCGGTCAGAAGCATGATCTCGCAATGGAGGTCCGTATAACGATTCTCGACAGCGGCCTTGAGTGCAGCGAAGGTTTCCGTATCACCAAGGTTAGCACCAAAACATTCAACATGCTTGATGGCTTCCGCGAGTTAATCATCCAGTTGGGTAGTGCCTAGGGCCAGGGTAGCAGATGCTTTGTGCATCACGAGATCGCCTGCAGAAGATGCTGAGGTCTTTCCCATTGTCACTCCAATCGGATGTGACGGTGATTGAAGGCTTTGAATAGTGGACGAGTCGCCCACATCGACATCAACGGTGATACTGATACCATCCTCTTCTTCAGGACCTGTTGGCCCTCTTTGAGTAAGGTCCAGAGGCTCGTTGCCATATCGGGGTGCAATCTTTGTGGGCAATGTCCATCGAATACCATCAACTTCGGTGTCATGCTTGAGCTCGCTCACGTAAGTAATCGTGACCAAGACCTTCTCACCCGCTGGGATATTGCCGAGGCTGGTACTGAAAGCGTCAGATGCTTCAGGTAGTTGCTGGAGAAGACCCGCAGTCTCCCTTTTGCCACGGCCTTGTCGTACATTAATTTGGCCTCACGCTTCTCTTTGACAAGGCCTCGAAGAGTGCGGTCTCCTATCTTGCAGGTAAACCCAACGACGCTAACTCCGTCAAAGAGGGGGAAGGTATAAACGCATTCCCTGATGAGTTCTTTCGAAGTGTTGCTGAAGAACGGTCTCGGAGGTAGTTCGCAGGATGGTAGTATGCGCGTCAAGCTTGACTTGTGGCAGGTAGTGCTTTTTCGAGGCAATCTGGTGGTAGCATCCGCAGACCAGATTGTAGGAGTGGTATCTTCGGTACGACTCTTCTCGGTAAGACATGATGTATCCGTCTTTGGAGGGATTCGAAGTCTAGAGACTGGTCGATATACATGTCGTGATTCGAGCTGGTGGACTACGAATCAATGGTCAGTCTTGTGGATGTTATGGGATGATATGATGATCTCTCGTATATATAGAGAGAAGAAGACCAGGAGGAGGGCAACAGCCCAATTATGTGTGTCAATAGATCAACTATCAGATAGTAGGAGTCGCTGCTTGGCTTAGTGACTCAGGTCTAGGAAGTCACACAGCTGCAAAGCCCAAATTGAAGGCGGAACCATAAAAGCTTCAGGGAAATCTTTAGACAAGACACCCGTTGAAAAGGAGGTTACAGGGCAGTATGATGAATTATTGCAAGGCAACATGCGTGATAAGGCAGGCACCATACAGGCGAGGCATTCTGCTCAACTTCGCATGGGGGGCTTCAGCCTTCATCATTTCAGGCAGCCGCGTAGCCCCACATTCGCCTGGGAGAGCCTCACAGTGTGCATTCATCTCGAAGTGCGAGGCAAGAGGAGTCATTCGAACAAGAGACAAAGTAGCCTGGGGTTTGGGACTCTATACCCTCCGTGCCCTCGTAGCTACACGCCTAGAATTTGACGTCATGAGCCCCCACAACAAAGTGGCGAAGGCACGATGAAACGGGGATAAGATACCAGATTCGCGGTCAATTCTGAGCCTCAAATACCACATATCTAAGTTTTAAAGCATTTCCTCGAGTGCCTATCGACTTGTATACTGTAGGTAACCGTGCGGCCACTGAGCGCAGCTCAGTGGCCGCACGGTTATATAGTCCGCACAAGTAGGTAGAAAGCAGGGGCCCCTAAGCGAGCCACTAAGCTACCCCTAAGCCTCTCTCCGTGATTCCCTCAAGGGAATCTATAGGGTGATCGAAATTAATTTGGCTAGGGATACAGAGGGTTGTCTCGATAGCAGTATCCTATTAGCATGCTTCCTATCCTCAACTTGTGGACATGGAATCTTAAGCCTTCTCCATAGGACAGGGAGGTGCTTGTACATAGTATGTATAACGCCGATCCAGTGCCAGGGATTCTGTCCTAAAGTGCTACGCCAAACGAAAGTACTTTTACGCTTTTCCCAATCCCAAAAGTACCAACAACGCCACGTTCATTATGGCAATTACAAGCCAAATCGCAATCGCCAAGCCCGAAACAATCCAATGATTTCTCATCTTGGTCACAGGTCCAGGCTCTTGCTCAATCTCCATCTCAAGCTCTTGTTCCGCGGATTCCCTTCTCGCAGCTCGGGTGGTGCCAACAACCATATACTTGTTTCGGCATGTAAAATAAATTAGCGGGGCTGAAACGAACGGAAGAGCAATGCTGAGGGCGACCTGGGTGGCGTTGAGCGCCGCAGACAAGCCCTTCCGACCCACAGCGCCTGCGATGATGATGCTGGGTATGATACTGATACTGCGAGTGACAAACCGTCTGACCCAAGGAACGACCTTCCAGTTTAAGGCTCCTTCGCTGAGCATCTGGCCGGCCATGGTGCACACTATTCCGGCGGAGGTACCCGATAAAAGCAGAGCGAGTGCAAAAACCGTTCCTGCGGCGGGGGCTAATGTTCTCGAGAGGAGAGCATAGATGTCCCATAGGTCGCCAGTCTCGGCCGTCGAACTTTGAGAGAGAGAAGCACCAGCGACGATCAAGATGGCGCTGTTGACGAATAGTGCAAATATACACAAAGAGAAAACGACCTCTGCAATCGAGAACCAATAGCAGGCCTTGATGGCGGCCACCGAAGGTTTGTAATGCTGCTTGGTGCGTTGGTCCGTGATATCTGGTACATAGTTTCCTGCTTTGACGTCGAAAGTACGAAGCCTAGACTGAACCATACCACTTCCCAAATACAGGCTGTGAGGCATGACCGTGGCACCAAGTATGCCGCAGCTGAGATAGATTCCTTGTCCGTCGATGATGGCAGAGGACGGCAAATACCCTTTGAACACCTCACCCACAGGTATATGTTGCTGACGATGAATGTAACTGAGTTCGATACAGAAGCATATCACCACTCCCATGACCAAGGCCACAATAAAATAGTGGAAGATCTTCTCGCGCCGCATTGGACCATTCGGGTCCCAGAAGAGGAGCAGAATAAGCACATCAAACACTGTGATGACACATGCCCAGACCAATGGTATCTTTGGGACGAGTAGATTGATCGCTATGGCTGAGCCAATGACCTATGAATTGTCAATGGGATTTTTACAAAACTAAAAGCCAATTTGGCCTACCTCAGCAATGTCAGTTGCGATGATGGCAGCCTCTCCTAGCAAATACAGAGCGATGTTCAGCCACCAAGGAAAATGTGCTTTGCAATGCTCTGCTAGGTTAAGTCCTGTCACCGTTCCTAGTCGAATTGCTAGTGATTGCAAGACTACAGCAAATACATTGGACATAAGGACAATGAACAGTAGCTTGAATTGCGTTGCCGCGCCAGCTGCGACATCGGTAGAGTAATTGCCCGGATCGATGTAAGCCACTGCCACCAGAAATCCGGGTCCAATGAAGGTAAGGAACTTTGCCAAGACCTGTCCAATATCCCGAATCGGTTTGGGGAGTCGATTCCGCGTGGCGGCGTTTCTCCCAGGTGGAGGTGGAGGAGAATCAACGTCGGATGCCGTGATAACGTCTGGACTTCTCGGCGCAGGTGTGGGGAGGGGCTCATACGATTGGACTGATTGCGAAATATGAGTATGGTAGTAGAATGGCGGATCATTTGCACGGTTGAAACGGCGACGGTGGTGAACAGACGCTTTGCCCGAAGCATCCTTTGAAGATGGTAACTCGTATAAGTCCTCGAGTCGTTCATAGTTATCGGGGCCATCTGTCCGTGTATCGATCCGGGCGTCTTCCGATTCCTTGCCAAAGTCCTGATCCGTCCTCAGGTTTACGATCCCATTGAGATCTTGCCTAGTGGTCAGATCTGCGGCTAGCGCTGATGGACTCTGATTGTAGCCATCGTGCTTCGGTGGCTCATCCGTCCGAGATGGACAATTCATCCTTAGGAATGCTTTTCTCCAAACATGCGATATTCAAAGCGTGTAGGAGTAAAGAAATTTCAAGACTGAAGCTGCAGATGACCTAAAGAAGCATTGAAGCTAATTCTGACGATCGCGACTTCTTCCGGTGCGATGATGACTACGCTACCAAGCTACATCCTGAAATGGATGGGTCAGCTTAAGAGCAAGCAACACTTGATAAAACTGCTTCAGCAAGTACGCTCTAGCAGACATCACGAAAATGGGGTACTCTTTCTAGCGGCGGTCCATTAAGTAATCCATGAGGAATGGAAGTTTGGCGCCGCGTCACAATGCCGAACAAAGGAGTAAAGAAAATGCCAGAACTAGCTAGTCATGTCTACCAGTAGACCACACAATAACTCCACGCATTAAATACGCAAGCCAGGCACCGCGACTGTGTGAGCGTGCCACGCCACCAGACGCCCTTGCCAAAATAATTCGCAAGGTGGACCTTAGCGCTGCCTCAGAGCCGCCCCTAAAACATTCCCATTCTAGCGCCTGGAGGCCAGCTTAGGGGCACCTTAGTGGCAAGCTTAGGGGGCTATCTTAGGGGCCCCACCGATAGATGCGCCAAGCCAATTTCTTTGTCGCCCTGCCGACACTCGCGCTTGCCCCTTCTGGTTAAATCTGTAAATAGTCGTCATTGTTGCAAAGTGCTGATGGGCAGCAAGAATTACCAAGAAGCCTCGGCCATTGGACTCATCAGACTTGATAGGCATACGCAGGATCTGTGAGACATTATAGTCTTGCTATCATTCCGTTCTCTACTGTTGCGCTGATGTCTCCCGAGAGTTAAACCAGGAGACTCAAGAACGATCATAATCGCCAAATCCCAAGGTATCTAGCTCATCCTCATCCTCCCTATCCTAGTCTACAGTTGGTTGATATACGTGTACAGTCTTCCATCGCATATGAACACAATGTCACTTGCGGAGCATGCTCCCAAAAGGCCCCAGCATAAACGAACAACCTCTTCCGTCCTCAAGTCTATGATACCAAAGACCCATCAACGCCAGCCATCTTCTAAAACTCCGTCCAACGAGGCCATTGATGATCCCAATGAATATACACTACAGAGTAATTCAATGCTTCCACCGGATCACCCTCACACACGGCAACATCTTAGGGAAGACAGCGGCAACAGGAACAATGTTCCTGCGTCACCATGGAAGGCAGTCGATGTACCGAAAGAGAATGGCAAAGACCCCAAAGAGAAAAGGATGTCGAAATCAACATCGTATATGACAATGCTGGACAAAGAGAAAGCGAAGTCGCCAAGGAAGAAATCGGAACGGCAGGAGGAGAAGCAGATGCAGAAATCCAAGTCCTCTACCAGCTTTTCCGCTCTACTTTCGAGACCGAAGTCATCGAAGGGCACCAAGGAGGAAGATTCACATCGCCATTGCGACAAGGAGAACCAAAACCTTCCGAGCTCCGCGTCAATGGCACCACCTCCCATCTGGGCACAATTCGCAACTCAAGATCTTCGGGATCGACCCAATACCACCAAACTACCTCTCAACGACGGCTTCAATGTTGAGAAAGAGGCAGCATTGTATACACCTCGGGTCTACTCGCCGTCGAAGCAGAGGAATTTCGAGGGTGACGAACAGCCCACTTTGTCCCGAAGGCCGGGCCTGAAGCCGCGACCAAAGTCAGAATGCATAGCTCCTAAAGCTACTCCAGCATCCTTTGCCGAGACCATATCTGGCCTTCGAAGATCTAGTCGCGACACAACTCGGGCAAGCGCGTCGAACCATACGCAACAGGCTAAGCATGTTACGGATATCAATCGCAAGTCTTTCGCTGAAGACAAATCCTCAAGCCGAGGACAGGCAATTGAACATCGTAAGGTCAGCGATGATTCCCCCAGCTCAGGCTTGACGGCTTCCAAACGTGGATCTCGTGTAATGGCTGTAGTCGCCGCTTTCAATGGAAAAAGCAAAGAGCTACCGAAGGAGCCCGCAAAAGACGTTACGAACCTTGCAATTGACTCTAAGGAGATTGAGACTGCTTTTGAGGACATGCTGGAGGCGCGCAATGTCCCTCAAGCTACACGTGACAAGATGAGGACATTGGACACCAACATCAAAGCGGACTTCATTAACAAGGATAAGTCTGGCTCTGGATCAGCCTCAAGTACAGAGGGTCTGACATTGCAATCTTCCAGGTCGAATAGTGGAAAGCGGCTGCAGACCGATGACGGTACGATAAATTCTGCAGAAAGTCTGGAGACGACAGCGGCTATTGACTCGCCGAGGAAATCGCGGCCAAGGAGTCGGACTTTCACTTTCAGTAAAGGGGATCAATCGCCTTCGAAGAAGCAGAAGGCTGAACGCCCTGTGTCTCATCAAAAAACAAAATCCGGCGCGTTGACGCCCTCAGTATCATCTAGATCATTGACCTATGAAGGAGCAGCTCAAGCGTCGAATGTCTTTACTAGAAACAGTAAGCCGGCTGTGCCTGAAGACTACATCGGATATCTGAAGAAAATTCAGAAGCCTGAGTCAGTAGAGGTTGGCAAAGTCCACAAACTCAGGCAACTCTTGCGGAATGAGACAGTCGGCTGGGTAGAATCGTTCATCGCTCAAGGTGGTATGACAGAAATGGTAGGACTGTTGTACCGCACTATTAAAGTGGAATGGAGGTGAGTCAAGCAAGGTCAATTCCATACGGGTGTCTGCTAAACATTGTCCGCAGAGAGGAACACGAAGACGCTTTGCTTCATGAAACCCTTCGCTGCTTGAAAGCCTTAACTACAACTTCTTCAGCGCTCCACCAGTTGTCCGAGATTCAGTCCACTCTGTTTCCTACCCTTCTTGGCATGCTCTTCGACAAGGAGAAGAAAGGTCCAAACGAGTTCACAACCCGTAGCATCATCATCAGCCTTCTCCACACCTACCTCACCGACTCATCATCCTCCGATCTGACCACAAGAGCCCGCACCATACTATCCTATCTCCGCGACCCACAGACTCCCGAGGAATCTCAACCCCCAGGCTTCATAACCTCAATCTACCATCCACGCCCGTACCGCGTCTGGAACAAAGAAATTGACAACGTCATCAAAGAAGTATTCTGGATATTCCTGCACCACGTAAACATCATCCCCTACCCTTCCGTCCCAGAAACCGCAACTACCTATACCCAACGCCACTTCCCCCGCGAACATCCTCCTGTTCCTGCCGCACCTTACATCGGCGGCGTAGAATGGGACGCCACGAACTATCTCACTACACATATAGATCTCCTCAATGGCATTTTGGCTTCCCTGCCCAGCACGGAGGAGCGCAACAACTTGCGCCAGGAACTCAAAGATAGCAACTTTGAAAAGGTGATGGGCGTCAGCTTGCGGACCTGTAAGGAGAAATTCTACGGGTGTGTGCATGAGGCATTAACCACATGGGTTGGAGCTGCCAAGGAAGATGGATGGCCGTACCAGGATATCAGGCAAGGGCCTAGGCAGGAAGACGTGAGGAGGATGAGCCCGAAGAAAAGTCCGATGAAGAAGGATCAGGCGCCGCAGTTGGATATGCCCAAATTAGATTTGGGTGTGACAAACGGAAATGGGCTTGATGGGGATGGTGGATGGCTCTGAGCTTGGGAGATACACCGAAGCTACTGACGAGGTGATGAGAATGGAGACATGGATACCTGCTTGTTTGTTGAGATTGATGCATCATTGGCTAAATTGTATTGGATGAATGGGGTTGACGAGCGTGATGGCTGATGCTTCATTGGCTACATTGAATTGGATGAATGATGATCGACATTGTCATGCTTGGACGAGACCTTTCTTGGATTGAATTTCTTCGAGGGTTGGGATTGTGGATATGAGAGTTGTGGTGTCACAGGTCTGCTGATGATTTACATAGCATTATAATGACTCAATGAATACCACAATCAATGAACAACGCACATGAGCTTCAATGTGCCTTCGTCGCTGTAGCATCCATTTGAACATCCCCTCTCGCTTAGACTTACTCCTCATTACACACGAATCCCTACGTACGCAGCGCAAATCAGAGCTTCAGTGTCTGCAATAAGCTCACGAGAGCTCTTGCCTTAAGACCGAGCATTTTCAGCCTATAGATAAAATTCGGGCATACACGAAGGTGCGAGACTGTCCGAGAAATCCAGAAGAAGAGTAGCTGACATTGACGGAGCGAGCATGCAATCATGACAAAGACAAAGACGTCTGGAATCACGGGCGAATGCGCGAATGATTTTGCTGCAATCGGGATGGGCATGGGATAGGCAGAAATATCAGAAAGGAGATGGGAGTTGAGGATGCCAAAACCGTCCGAGAAAGCCCGAAAAGTGGCGAGCACGAGAGATTACTGGCGAGGGAGAAGTGGTGCGAGTAAGCATGACAGACAGCTACTTCGTCGATAGGTCTCATCATGGGCGTAGAATAATTGCAAGGGAAATTGTATTTCGCGCAGGTGTTTAGAAAGAAGCAAATTGCTTGGATGATGACTGTGGCAACTGGCATTCAAAGTAGGAAAAGTCCATGTGCCTGAGCATACATATCTCTCGGCTTACTTCGATATTCGCAAAGGATACTGTTTTCGGCCAAGAGGTTGTCATGGATGACTTTAGAGGTCGTAGACAGTATCACCAACTCGACTCTTGCGTACGTAGTGGTGTGGGTTATGGAGAGTACATAGCCAGCTCCAAAATTCCTTGGATGAGAGTAGAAGAGAGCCCACCACCGAGAAGTAATGAAGGGAAATCTGAGCCTCAAAGTCTTCTCGGAGTCTTTCGCTCTGGAGCAATAGCATCACCTCTTTGATAAGTATTACAGGGTTTCTCACAGCATTGACATGGGGTGGTTGCAGCCATCAAGATATCTTACGGACGTAAGATCTCAAATGCACATGGTGGGTGCAGAAGATTGCAAGCGAGGGATGATACCGTGCAAGTCGAGGATAGTGAGACTCACATTGCGAAACAAAAAGGTCTTGGCTATGCTCGGCCTTATCACTTCTGTTGTCACCGTTGCGGCTAGGAAGCACTCCCCATTGCCAGGAGTTAAGATTCAACGACTCCACGTGGTAAAGCGGAGTTGAATCTATTTCGGTACCAGTACCGCCGGTAGCGAATGTCTGTTTTTCCGAAACTGTGGCTCGGTCATACTCGGTGGTCGGTTCCAGAGCGGGTTCTCACCTGGTGTACCTGGGGACGAGCGGATGTCTTGCAGATGTTTTCGGAGATGCGGTTGAAATCTATGGCGTTTATGCGGGAATGTTGGGGGTATCTCGTCTAGAGAGTTTGGGGGTAATTGTCAGCCTTCTCAGCAGCAAACTGTGGAGGCAGAGTGATGGCCGTATGGAGAAGGTCGGCTTCAGACGTCTTAAGGAATGGAGCAGTTGTATCAAGTTATGAGATATGTTTTAATGCCACCACATTCGGATGCTCCGAGATTCCGAGACACCCATGTCTGCCTGAGTCGTCAACCGTGAAACGCAGGTGTGGCGGGATGGTAGGGTCGAAATGGCGAGGGAGGCTGCAGCATCTAGAGTACCGTGATGTGAGCGTCAGGGATAGCCCGAGCAATGGCGCGGAGTCGCGGAAGTGTATCACAACTTTGATGATTGATTGTTTGGTAATTGGATGGTGACAGGTTTGATATGGTGGCGAAGGTGTCCCGCCATGTGCCTTTCCGTAAGGTGTGGGAGCATCGCATGGTAAGCGAGGCCAGTACCACGGTCGAGTCTCGGGAGGAAGTGTGGGTCCGCTGCGGGACAACGGGAGATGTGCACAGAACCAGAAAGTGAACCAGAAAGTGCTGGCTGTCCTCGGTTTGATACATGTTGATGATCCTAGTGATGTCTAGCGAGTCAAAGGATGCTCATCCCTGTGAGAATAGGGATGATGACTATGTGAGACTCGCTTGCGATGATGCCATGACTCGCTAAGGTCTGTAGCATTCGTGCATATTGTAGGTCATAGAATCTACTCTCACCCGCAGATTTAGGCCAATTTTCTCCACTATTGTCTCAATGTCTGCAATCATAGAATTTCTTTCAGGAACTGAAAGCACAGAGAGGATACTATGCGCAACAACATCAGCGAGCTTTTCTACTCTTCTTCCTTGTGAAAGATTTAGGACTTAGGACGTATGAAAATGCAAGTGATCCGGACCTGGGGTTTTGGCGGGTCGATGCGCGCCCTAGTGGCCGAGAACAAGGATCGCAGCCATGGGTCGCCCTCCCTGAGTTCGGTTGGGAAGCGAGCCTGTGACCAACTTTGAGCCCCTAATAGAGTGAATGGTGGTCACGTTGCCGCGCAATTAGTGTTTGCTCGGTAGCCTGTAGTTGTGATATCGTACCGGCAGTGTGCATAATCTTGCAACTTTACAGCTTTGCTGCTCCGTCCAGTAGCGGATGACAATTTCGCGCCGCAGAAGGGGTTCACCGTCCACCAGTTCCTGGCCCTTGCAAAGAAAACTGTCAAAGTTGCATGTTGCCAGGGTGTTCGATCCCTTGGTAAAGTACGAGTACAAATGGTAAAGATCGACGATAGCCCTATGTCTGTGTCCGATTTTGGCACGCTTATTTTTGAGGAATGTTGCATGCTTGCCTTGTTTGGGGTTTGCGTCGCATCGTGAAAACGGTTTCGCCAAGATTGAAAAAGCTTCGCACTGAGCATCCGATTGTCGATTATTTCCAGGCATCATTTTGTAGATATGCAGGCTGCAGCATCGTTCAATCAGCTGACTCGGTGGCAGAGGAGGAGGTGATGCACACTCTGAGGCGGATGCTAACTGCATTTGTGGTGAAGCCCCGGTGGAAGGCGGACGGAAGCTAAAACTTCATGCGCGAACAAACCTGGCAAAAGCGATTGCAGCACAATTGTCAGTGTGCTTCATCAGTGAGATTGAATTTCAGTGGCGCTTGGTGATGACCTGGTCAGCGTATGTGCCTCAAGGAGGGTCTCAACGTACTGGACCCGATCAAGCCTGTTTGCGGTGCAGATGCAATCCACTACTTCCGAAAGAAACTAAGCTCGTCTCATTCGGTAAACTTCTTTGCGCATTAGCCATCAGGCAATTTCCTGGGATACGGCTGTCGCTACGGCGTCCAATGTGATAGAAGGTCATTTGCTCCCTAGCATTTGTTGGTGATTGTGGTTGTAGGAATGAGCTACCAAGTGCCATTATTATCATTATTATCATTAGTATCCCTGAGTACCCCTGAGTACCGTGGCTCGGGACTTCGACATCAGAAGGCCTGGGGATCAATCCTACCCTCGGGCGTCTGAACTTCGTGATAGAGAGCCGTTTCGGATGGAAAGTCCGTTATGCACGACGTGTAGCGTGGGCAAGCGAAGCCGTACTTGAGGGAGGTTGAGGCGAACAACACGCAAGCGGAGACGAGAAGATGTTCCGCATTGAGATATGTTCAAAAGCCACCTGAAGCCATGTCGCTTTTACTTCCTCGGCTCGAAAGGAAATGTAGGCAAATCCTTCTCTGAGCGCAATTTAGCTTGGGGTGTCACACGCACGCGAAGGGTCCGCTCCAAACTAGACGTTTAGCTGCAGTAGAGCATACGTGTAACGGAACCACCAGCGCGTGTAGACGAACAATTCCATATCGTTGCGACACAGATCTGGCGTTTCGGGCGTCGCTTCTTTAGGAATGAAAGACGATGGTGGTGGAGGATGAAGAGGTGCGAGTATCTTGACCAGAAGTGGATGCCCACAATCTCCCTCTGTCCAATCTACAGCAGCGTAATCCCATAGCGCCCGAATTGTTACCAGGTTTGCTTTAGCGGGCGCCAACCCACAATTGAACAAGGCTATCCTAAGTGCCGCAGGTCTGCAGGAGGCTTCCCGACTTACCTATGTTTCATACCCCCGGACTTGCACTCCAAATCACTCCTGACAAGAATGTTAATGTCCAAGCTTTTTGGCCCAGCTCCACCAAGTCCAATGGGGTGCTCTACAAGCGGTAAGCGAGGTTTGGCATGTAGTATGACACAGGACATTGACGGATGTGACTGATCAGGGTCTCCTCAGCATCCAATGTCAAATCATATCCTTCCATTTTTCGGCGTCTTAAATACTCATCCTCAGCCATTCACATTAAACATTGATCCTGGGTTCTACCGGAAGCATCATTGAAGGCTGCACTTTTGCCACCTTCAACAGCCGTCACGCCCACATCTCTATCTACCTTGGCCATCCGCAGAAAGCAAACAACAAAAGGGTAATGCTCCTAGAACGTCCACGATTGTGAACCCACAACCAATATGATCATGTTCATCGAAGACTAACATTGTCAACGATAAAGTCAACGAGAAGCGTCGTCTGTCGTGAGACTTCACTGGTTATCGTGACACCTGTTCGCCGCGTGGTTAGTCTGGCATTGTATCGGCCTTGGATCCCCTGAGACAGCAAATTGTAAGGCAGCAAACGGTGATAAACTTCCGACTGTGGGTGTGTTCGATGACCTGCGCCACTTGAGCATGACCAGACTCCAGCGAGATTGATGAGTCTTTGCCTTGCTGGATCGGGACCAGGACTCTCTTCCAGCGAATAGCCATTCCTAGGAGGCAACCAGCCATAAGGGCAGAACTTGGGCATTCTGCTCTGATCAAGTTGATTGTTGAGAATGTGCAAAGGTTGAATTATCAGGACGCTTCGACCTTATCCAGAGAGAACTCAAAAGGTTGGTGGGGAGAAAAGTTAATGGCAAGGGGACTAGTCTTAACGCGTCAAGGGTACCAAATAAATATCTGACCGTGACTTCCACCGCCGCGTCATTATAAAGCCAACCCACCTCGCATCGTTCGATTTCCAACAGGTCAGGAGGTCCTCTTCGGCGACATCCTGCCTCGTTGTTTTAGAACAGTTCGTTTGTTCGTCCATTCCTTTGTCGGGATAAGCGAGCCAACACTTGGGGTTGAGGCCTCGTCCGGTATTTTTTCTGTAGATATCGCTGCAACCCCTCCCCAAGATCGACTGGATCAAGCCGCTGAAGTAAGGATCCCACATTTCAATTATTCGACCTTCCGCCGGCTTCCAAGTTGTCTCCACATTGGAACCTTGGGCAGGCCTTTTTGCGGGGAGCCCCACCCAGTCTGGATCATCTGCCATCCCATAGTACGACTATCTCCCCATTCCCTTGATGCCCACAATCCTCGAATTTCTCTGGCAATCGACTGTCACCTAAACTTCTAGATTCTAAAAGCACGAGGTCCTGGTTGCCTCAGTCAGGATTCAATATCCATGAACACCTTGAACGTGCCAGGACAACTAGTAGAACAATCTTCACAACTCTTGAGGATCACCAGGTACGGCAGAGTGCTCGCAGCCGACTGACTGATCTTAACCATCCCTGGACTCTGACTGACCATGCCGCCACGCAGCGATGCATACACTCTAACAATTCGACAAGGGCCAGAGCGGGCAAAGGCGTTTGCTGGGCCAAAGGAGAAAGGTGAGACACCACGAGAAATCCCAGCTCGAAGAATCTTGCTGACAGCGAGTCCGATTATCTACAGACCGCAAACCTATTGATCCTCCCCCTATCGTCCAACTACGAATTCGCGATCCTGAGGATCCAGCTCAGTAAGGCTGACGAAGACATGTTCTGGTATTTGGCTGACACGGGCTTCTCTAGAAATTACCTCCAAAGTCCTTACTTTTTCATGGTCTGCAATCTATGTGATGCAGACCTCAGCCGGCCTGGACAGCTAGCAGCAGCACCTCTGGGGGAGAACAAGGACAAGCAATCGGAGTCCTCTTTAGCAGGGACGTTGGTATCCTCGCTCCATAGGCTGAAGGACGTCGACAACTCCGGTACGTCGGACGTTCACTACATTTTGTTCTAGGCTCTCGCTGATTCGATCTCAGATGGCGGCTTCTTCGTATTTCCAGATCTCTCTGTCAAGATCGAAGGGTCGTTTCGTCTCACCTTCAGCCTCTTTGAGATGATGAAGTAAGCCAACTAGATCACGGCCCGGATATTTCATCCCAGCTGACAGAGGTCTTAGAACGCGGGTAGCCTACATCAAATCCATTACCTCGGAACCCTTTACCGGTAAGGCTGCTTCTTGCCAGAGTGTGGGAAGACTCTGCTGACGAAGAGTAGTCTATTCTCACAGAGGGTTTCCTGGGATGTCGGAGTCAACATTCCTTTCACGCTCTTTCGGTGACCAAGGTGTCAAACTCAGGATCAGGAAGGAGCCTCGAGCCCTAGGGTGAGATCGATACGAATCTTATGAGGTTCTTGTGCTAAGTACCTCGATAGCAAACGATCAGCTCCAATAGACTACTCCCAAGCCGATAATACGCAAGCACACCCTCTCCAGTCTCCATACGACACCCATAGTAGACCACAGCAGCCACGTGAGCCACAAAGTGGAGCTCCCGGGTCTTCGGTGTACAGAGATACTGCATATAGCTATGATGATCCATCTTCAAAGCGGCAGAGAATGTCGAGTGAAGTGACTCCCAGTGCTGCATACGAGCAGGATCAGCGATTTGCTCAGCGATCCTACGCTCAGCCACGACAATATCACGGCCATGCTTATCCCAGGGAGCAGCCGTCGGCGCTTCGCGGTTTATATTACGCTCAAGGTCCACCGTCAGCGCCTGAACCCACCGCCGCGGAGTATGCCTACGGGCATCAGCGGACCAACTCCTCTTCGGCTTCTTCTCCTTTCGTGTCACCACGTACCGAATATCCTAGCTACTCATTCTCTAATCAATCGCATCAGCAGCCCGTCAGAGATCAGCATTACCAGTATCAGCAGGGCCATCACGCAATTTCTCAACCTAGGCCAGGCCCACAGATGGACCAATCGCCTTATCGTCCACCTGTACCGTCATCAGTGCCATCACAATACGACCAGCAAAGACAGTATTCTCGGGCCTACGTTCCTGACAACCATGGTCTTGGAGACAGAGGGTACAATCCTATTTACAGCACAGTACGCCCAGACCATTCCAGCTCACAGTACTACGACAGACCATTTCAGCCTCCTTCAAGAACTCTCCCACCTCCAACGCAACCTCTAAGTAGCATTCTCCCTCCTCTACCTTCTTCCACTTTGCCCTCCAGCCAGCCATTGAGAGAACCTCTCCATTCTAACTCTAGTAGCGGCGGGTCAAGCTTTGACGGAAATGCTCATTTACAGCCTGGAGGGCAACCAGCTCTAGATCCTCGAAGCTACCAGAGCTATGGGCAACCGTTGTATCAGCAGCCGTCATACCAGCCACCGTATCAAAGTCGGGATGGTAGGTGAGATATTTCTATTACTAGACCATGGATAGCACTTATGCTTAGAAATAGCTCCAAAATGAATCGGCAGACCCCGATTGTTTTGTGACACGAAGGGGAAGCAGCATCGAAAGCTCCTTCCTCCCAGGGGGGATTGCACCCCTAGCGTCTACCTTCGCAAAGCCGTTGGCCCCGCAGTGTCTCATCCGTTGCATTCATTGCGTCCATGGAATAGCATACCGCGACAAGAATTGAAGCATTGATACAAGCCATTGATAGGTAGTATAATTTCATGCGCAGCTCCAGACCACTTTACGAACTTTCAGAACGCACAAAAATCTGGGGAACTTGCCTTAACATGTTGCCAGACTTCGAAAGCAGAAACAAAGGTATGCAAGAAATCTAGGGTAGCTTACCCATCATGTTAACTTCTACAGGTGCTACTACCCCTTCATCGTCCAGTAGACGTCGGCTTTTCCCCCAACGCAGGCCCTCACTCGCTTCCCTGACCTCTCCGGGCGTACATGCGCCTTCGGATATCTTACCCCTCGACTGGAACACCCTACCAGATGATGCCGCAGACAGCGATGATAGCAGCAATTCTAGCCCATGTGGGTCTGTGAAGATTAATCGCCTTTCCTGTCTTGATTGGTCTGGTCCTGGAGAAGCCCCCGAGTCAGGGCAAGACAGCCTCGATTCAATGAGATGTGAAGATGGTTCACTACCACAAGATGGTAAAAGAGAACGGCTAAAACTCTGCGAAATGTCACAAGAAGAGAGGCCTCCCACCACTTCGGCATCGAAATTCATGGTCACAATCAATCCATCTGAAAGCTGTCTGGATTCTCATACCGAACAACAATTGCCATCAACGAGGCCGAGCCGCGAAGGAAGCACCAAAGTGAAGCCGGATATCCAAGCACAGGCTTCCTTGCGTGATTGCAGTCGAGCCTCTGAACTCACTGCCCACTGGGATCCAAACCCTTCGGACGATACAGTCCATCAGATTCATACCTGGGATGGTGCCTTGAAGCTCTGGACAATTGCCACGAGCCTGGAGAATGGAAAGGTTCAGGTCCACATTCTTGCCCAATTGACGGTCACCATGCCAGAACAAAAAGAGGTTATCTCTGCAAAGCGGATCAGTTTCCCGGTAATAGTCCGCAATGGCGCCCAGTCTCAGCAGGTGATACACCTGAATTCTGGACAGGACACGTTAACATTTACTGAAGACATGCCTGTGAATCTTTGCCAAGAAGGGGAGCTTACCGTTGTTCGTGACGTTCAGGATATGAAGTACCCCTTGAACTTCTACTTCTCATTCGGCTACGACTTGAATCAGCGTCAGATAATGGCATCAATCCCTAGCCTTCGCCCAAAAGTGGGCAAGATGCGCTCAGAATCAGTCTATATTGCGGCATCTTACCCTCCATTGACAACAAAACCTGTCACAAGACGGGAATTCAGTACCTGGAAATTAGGGTATGATACCACAAATCAGGTGTCACATTATGAGCGCACACCCCTGCTACCGCTCTATCCTGAGCGCTTCAGCGATGACATTCATCTCCAAATTACAGATCCTTACCCCGTCTTGTTCCGATCTCTGGAGGATTTGGACCCTTCCGACGTGGTTTGGAACTTCGACTTGAGCATTGAAAGGCTCCTCGGCGTTCAACTCGTGTGCAGGATGAGCCTAGTCTTGCACGTTGGAACGGCTAATCGCCTTCTGAACATCAACTCTCATGGCTGGACCCCTGAACACTCAGTAATCAACGGTCGGCTCGCTACCCTTGAATGGCGCCAAATCGACGGAATGACTCTCTTCAAACAGCTCGGAATGATCAATGGCCCCCTCAGAATCAAAATGATCTGGCAAAGATCTCAAGATTTTGGCCGCTTCAAGCTTGCACTTCCAACCATTACAGACCTGAAAGTCTTGTCAGGCAAATTCACGTGCAAAGCTGACAGAGGTAAGATGCGTGAATCATCAGCCCCAAACCCTTCTTACTAATAATCTCACAGCGCTTGTCATTCTCGACCGTGCTGGCGCAAGCGAACGAACCTACGAGTTCATTGACGGGCCTGACACTCAAATTCCAGCACTCTACCCAGGATACCAGATGTATCTGACCAGCTTCTCCGAAAGCCGGCTACCAGCACTGCTAAGGATATCCGAAGAGGAAGAGACAACAGAGAGCGTTGAGCCAAGCCGAAGCAAGATCCGTTACACGGTCTGCGACAAGGCATGCCAAACGACTACCGATATCAAAAATGGGGAAGATGATGAGCAGGATGGCGAGGTGCATTGGTTGGTGGCCATCGCGATTTTTGTTATCGTGCTTGCATATGCTGTCTTTGCGCCCAATGGTCTTGCCCCTTTGTTGGCCAGCCACAACCCAGGCTATGGTTTGGAGGAGTTCTATCCTAGCGTGAATGATACTGCCACGCTTACTGTCCCAACGGAGGACGTTGGTGCGCAGGATGTCTGTGAGGCAAGTGGTACGGAGGAGGCGCCTGCGTTGAGGGATTGGGTGGATTGTTTCCTGGGGTGGAGTGGGGAGGTGTGTAAGAGGGAGTAGATTGGTGTGTTTAGTGATAGCAAGTAGAGGTTTGAAAGGAATGTAGAACGTCCGAATGCAATGGTAGGATGAGATGATTGCTGCTCAAGTACACTACCTCTATGGAAACGGTCTCTTGTGAATGCTTTTATCGGATTCATATCCTCTTGAAATGCCCAATCAACCACAGAGGTACAATGGCGAAGTGTAATAATTCAGTTAAATGGTCTCTTTTTATGGATTCAGTCCCTTCCACGAGCTCGCTCTAAATGAATACACACCAGTAAGATTATGTTGATCATAGATGACTGCCCGCAGATGTACTCTGCTTTGATTCAGACTAAGGAACCATTCAAACGCGCTGTTTTTATGGTTGGATGTCTATTGAATACCCTCTTTGTATGGGGAGGTGCTAGCGGAGCTCCTATGTCCAATGCTGAGGTAATAAGCCGTTCGGATTGTTTGGTTCTAGGACTACACTTCTAAAGTGCTTTTTGCTAAGGGTTGGTAACTGTAAATATGTTTTGATTGGTGGTAACGAGCCATTCATATCGCTCGTAATTATGGTAAGACCCCCCCTGGAGCTCCCAGGTTGAATGGGTAGCCACCCGTAAAATGTTGCGATCATGGGTAAGAAGCCATTCGAATGACCCAATTCTTAGCTTCTTTGCCGGCTGATAAGATGAAAAATTTCACATTAGAGCAGAGAACTAACAGCAAGGAGAAAACCGCCATTCATCAGATGTGAACACGCCTGCTCTCTATTCGGGCAACAGTTTCGGGGCCTACATGCCCAACATGCAAGACGGGCCCAAGCAGAGGATTTACAAAGCAAATCAAGGGGACATTGGAAATTGATCTGGTACACCATCAGCTTTGGTCTCGCATCGAATTACTTGATCCCTAACTAGGTACTTTTTGCTCCTATGTTGTTTCTTGCAATCCTAGCCGGGAATTACTCCGGACTTAGTACCAAATCTCCGGCGGCGATGATGTAAATTCCGAGCTGTCGGGCGATCGAAAACATCATCCAGACGCCCTGTTGCGCCCCGCAGCTTCTTACAAATCCAATTACCAAGAACAATAGATGAGGATACTGCGTCCCGCCTCTCAACTGTTAACAGCGCTCCCACGCAGAACACAGGCAGCATCAATCCATCCCTTTCGACAGTACAATACCAAGAGATTCACATCCACGATGGAATATACACGGTTCGCAATTCCTCCCGCCCTCCTGAACCAATTGACTGAGCTGATTCATCTACAGCCTCGGCGACTCCGGCCTCAAAATCTCCAAGGTCATCCTGGGAGCAATGACCTACGGCACCCCCGATTGGCAAGAATGGGTCCTTGACGAAGAAAATTCCCTACCCCTACTCAAGCACGCCTACGACGTGGGACTAAACACCTGGGATACCGCTGATGTCTACTCCAACGGCCGCTCCGAAGAAATCATCGGCAAAGCCATTGACAAATATCAGATCCCGCGCCAGAAGCTTGTGATTCTCAGCAAGTGTTACTTTGGGGTTGTTCAAGATGGGAGTCAGCCGAGGATTCACGAAATGTCGAAGAATGATGACGGGATGGTGAATCAAGTGGGCTTGAGTAGGAAACATATTTTTGACGCGGTGGATGCGAGTGTGAAGAGGTTGGGGACGTATATCGATGTTTTGCAAATCCATCGTTTAGACCGAGACACTCCCAAGAAGGAGATCATGAAGGCATTACACGATGTCGTGGAGAGCGGGAAGGTCAGGTATATTGGAGCGAGCTCGATGGCAGCTTGGGAGTTCCAGATGCTGCAGAATATTGCGGATACCAATGGCTGGCATCGGTTCATCAGCATGCAGAACTACCATAACCTTATCTATCGAGAGGAAGAGAGGGAGATGATTCCGTATTGTCGCGCTTCTGGAGTTGGATGTATTCCATGGAGTCCTGTCGCTCGTGGTGCGTTGACAAGACCATGGGGTGAACGGTCAACTAAGCGCGAAGAGACGGATAACTTCTTGAAGTCGCTGATTAGAAGTAAGGAGACGGAGGTTGATAAGGCGATTGTTGATCGTTTGGAGGAGGTGGCTAAGAAGAAGGGCGTTGGTATGGCTCAGGTCGCTATCGCCTGGTCTATCAAGCAAGAAGGAGTCAATCCAATTGTTGGCTTGGGGAGCAAGGAGAGGATTGATCAGGCAGTGGAGGCCGTAAAAGTTGAATTGACGGAGGAGGAAGCGAAGTATCTCGAGGAGCCGTACATGTCGAAGCAGATTCAGGGGTATTAGATGTCAGTTGGTAGCCCTCCAACGGAGAAGCGGCGTAGAGAGTAAAGTCAATGGCAATCATGATCAGACGATGATATTAGTGTACACTTAACCCATGGTCCCTACTTGAATTTGCTATACACCACCGCAATAATCAAGATAACCAACACCGTAATTATCGCAACTGTTATAATCCGATTTGTAGCCATCCTAACTCCCCATTAGCATCTCTTTATCCTCAGTAATCTCGGTGTAAAGGGATCAAATACCTACGAGCCATCCCCCTCAATGTCTTCACACTCCGATCCACATACCCCTCACTCTCCAACATCGTCGCCCGCGTGTGCTGGATGGTCTCCCTCTGCAACTGTAAATCCGCCAGGGTCCCCCTACCAACATCTTCCGTCTCATTCGCTATCCGTTGACTATCCCGCAACCTCTGACTACTCCTGTCCAACCGATCTGTGCCGGAAAGTAGTTGTTGGCGCTGCTTGAGTTGCTCGTCGCCGCCGCTTGGGTTGTCGGAGTATCGGTTGCCGAAGAGGGCTTTGCGGTCATCGGAGAGGGATTTGAGTTTGCGTTTGGAGGCGTCGATGTCGGTTTCGAAGTTGCGGAAGCGGGGGTTTATGCGCGAGCGGGTTGCGGAGGGGATGTTTTGTTTTTCTATGCGCATTTGGTCGAGCTAGGAGGAAGCTTAGCGTAATGCATACTCTATCCCATTTGAACTGACGGATAGGCCATCTGGGTAAGACATACCAGCTCTTGGGCTTCCTCCAGTGATCGCTCCGCCAGCCGTATTGCTGACTTCCTGGGTTCACCAGATTGTTCTGTTATCTGATCTAGCTTCTGACTTAGATCTGCTTGGACGAGCTTGAGCTCCGCCTCATAGCTGCTGAAGAGCTCCGAGCCAGCGTCTGTGTCTAACGGGTTTGACATGATGGATGGGGCTGTGGTTGGTTGCCTGCACGGCGCTTCGGGTTTGCTGGAGGTGTAGAGCGGGTCTCAGGCAATTAGAATGAATCCGCAGTGTTTCACTGATGGTATGTAAGGAGCACGCAGTGTCGTCAATCGTAAATGTCAGTGATTGTGATGGTGGAGGTTGAAGAATCCATGTACCTCGTTGTCGTTGGCTTATCCTTGGCTTTATCTTGGCATTGGCGGCTTTGTTCTAGGCGCCGAGCAGACCCCTGTCACTTTCGTCTTGAGCTCATCATTAATGCAAGAACGAATACGAATATCTTCAAGTTCTATATACTTTGAAAAACTTTGCCCACTGTTCGCTCTTCGCTTTTCGCTAAATGCTTTTCTCCCTTCAAACGATTGAAGCTGTATCTACAAGGTCTTGTCCTCGAACCAGCCCTTGAGTCTGCCATTATCCAATTTACTGTGTCAGTGATTTAAGATTCTCCTTGACAGAGGGCTTTGTAGACGACCGTTGTTTTAAGCCTTTCTGAAGACGCTCACACTGTTGCGATGGAAAGCAGAAAGAAAGTAGCCATCATTGGCAGTGGCTGCACCGGCATAGCAGCATTATGGGCCCTCAAAAGTACCGACCATGAGCTTCATCTTTACGAAGTCAAGGATCGGCTGGGAGGCCACACCAACACCGTTTCTTTCAAGCATGAAGACAAAACGGTCAATGTTGATACAGGCTTCATCGTGATGAATAGCGCAACCTATCGTTAGTCCTCGAGTCATGGACTATGCCTGGACCTTGGCTCACTATTGCAGCAAACTTTATTGCTTTCTTGAAGCACATTGGAATAGCCCCCGTACCGACGGAGATGACCTTTGGAGTTTCTCGGGACCAGGGCTTGTTTGAATGGGCTGGCACATCACTCTCCGCCATCTTCGCCCAGAAAGCGAATCTCTTCCAGCCAAGGATGTGGCAGATGATCTTTGATATCATTCGGTTCAATCAATTTGCGCTAGATCTGCTTTCGGAGGAAGAGGAGAGCGAGGTAGATCCAAGTGGGGCTAATGGTTCAGCGACTAATGGATCAGCAAATGGATCAGTAAAACATGTCAGGAGGCCAGGGAAGCAGCAAAGCATTGGTGAATATCTGGACAAGCATAATTATTCAGAAGCCTTTCGAAACGACTATTTAATACCAATGACCGCGTCTGTTTGGAGTACGAGTCCGGACAAAGCATCTCTAGAGTTTCCGGCTATCACCCTAATACGTTTCATGTGGAACCATCATCTACTCACTACCGTGGCTGCTCGGCCAACATGGATGACGATTATGGGTGGATCGAAGCAATATGTCGAGACCGTGTTGGCTGATCTTCCCAAAGATCGGCTACATCTTGGGATAGGCATCCAATCATTACGCATTGAAGACGATGAGAGAATCCTTCTTCGGCGCAGTGATGGTGAAGAAGAGCTCTTCGACCATGTGATTCTGGCGACGCATGGGGATCAAGCCATGGATATTATCCGCGATGTGGCTACACCTCAAGAGAAAAGGATCATGTCGGGCTTCAAGACCAGCGAGAATACGGCAGTGCTTCACTCAGACCTTTCAGTGAGTTGCATCTCCCCTACGCAAATTGACCAAAATTGTCACTGGTTATGGGGTGCTACTCCTCGATTCATGGCACGATTGTTTTCCGCCATTCTGTTCGACGCATGTTTGTCGAATTCAATCATCTCGAGAGTGTTCGACAAGAAGGTTGGCCGTTGCCATTGCTGGGCACATTTGGGTTTCGAAGCCGTTCAATGCTAACATCTGCGTAGCTCATGCCCACTCGCCGCAACGCCTGGTCCTCCTGGAACTATATCACCACCTCCCCATCCCCAACCACAGCCCCTTCAGTGTGCCTCACCTACTGGATGAACTTCCTTCAGCATATCTCTGAGGACTTGTACGGCCAAATTCTAGTCACTCTCAACCCTCTCCACCCCCCCGCCGAGGACCTTACCCAAGGCTCCTGGACTTATCATCACCCGTTGTACAACTCCGAAGCCATACGCTCACAGAAGCTACTACCTCGGATACAAAACACGAAGGGCATAAGTTACGCCGGTGCTTGGACCAAGTATGGCTTTCACGAAGATGGCTTTTCGAGCGGGTTGAAGGTCGCAGTGGAGCATTTGGGTGCTGATTTGCCTTTTGAATTTGTGGACTCTACATTTTCTAGGGGACGAAGGCCAGTGCTGGGGTGGATGGATTATGGTGTTCGGATTTTTGTCTACATGATTCAGATGATGAGCTTCGTGGTGAGATGGGGCATTGCTCGGGTGCCTACAGGCGTAGGACAGAAAATCAGAGAGAAGAAAAGACGTTGAATCGAAAGATTCAGTTTGTTCCATTATCCATGCTCGACGACGTTGCATGCTACGAACCAATGCTTTCGATCTTCTAGGTACCAAACACCACGATGTATCGAGCCGCATTAGCTCCACAAATCAACGAACGCCTGAGAAATGAAGTGCATATCCTGGATCCTCTCCCCTTACAATTAGCAATTCGTCATACCTTCTAATACATCCGGGATGGCATAGGTCCCTCCACACAGCATTTGCAAACTCTTTCCGGCAGCCGAGAGGTCACTTCATCGATAGCCAGCGAGTGTCCGAGAACAAATCATCGAACAGCAACACCTTCACCGAGTGAGTGACCTGGATGCTCTTCAGGAGCTGATAGATCCCATGAGCCTGGTACTTGTCGCCGGCGGGGTTCGAAGCGTCAACCCACAGCTCCAAAGTCTGTAGACGCTCTAGCTTTTGGATACCCGATACGATTGAGATCACATCATCTGTGGCCATACTCTCGCCAGCCGAGATTTTGTTGCGTCTTGATTTGAAAAAGTAGCTGGGGACGTAGATGTGGATTTTGCTAATATTGCTCTGCTGAATGATGGTTAAGCCCTTGACGAATGCCGTGAAGGCGGGTTGATCTGTGAAGGAAAATACTGTCGTTGAGTAAAAGAGGTGGTCTGTTTCTGCGTACATCTGTCGGCATGTACGTTGGAAGGCAAAACTGGGTAGGTTATCGTGAATAGCACCGATGAGTGTAACCATGGAGGGAGGAGACGGCTTGCCGCGAGGTTGCATGCCAGGACGCTAGTTGTTCAGCGAAACATATACGTTTTCAGGGTCCCCCAGGACGTGTTGCCATATCTTTTGCCTTATGTCTGGAGGAAGCCTGAGAAGGAGGGAACCGCTGGGTTTGAAGTCGAACCTTGCGTATACCTGTCTGTCTTTTGCATCTTGAGAATTAAGGCCAAGAATATCCATGAGCCCTTTGCACGGAATGCGGATTACGAAGATCAAAGTCAGAAGGGCGATGACCGATAGGGTGATAATGACCACCGCGATAAGACAGCCGGCGATGCATATTGGTAGGACGACGGCGTATTGTGCGGCAAGCCATGTTATTAAACAAAATCTTGAAAGTGTGGCGCCCATTGTAGTCGATGTTGATCGGAGTATCTTCCTGCTGGCTGGGATGGAAAGTTTGGACTTTCTGTAGGAGACTAAAATCGTATCTGCGGAAATATCATTAGGTGTGTAAAACAAAGTGTTCCAACTCCAGCAGACTTAAGGTGTTACGATTGGATGTTTCTATGTAGATCACATATTTCTTTATCGTCATGGGCACTTGACACTGTGTTGGAGATTTGGTTGAAGCTAAACACCTGCCTTCATTGAAGAATCATCTCATCCTCACATACCGTGTGATGACTTGTATTAAGCTCCACGAGCAAACGGGGCTCCATGAATAGCTAATTAGTGTGATAGACCGGATCCTGAGAGCGTTGAAAGGGGGAAGAAAGGCCCAAAGTAGCAGGGCACAATGAGAAGGTCATTGTTGGGTCGCTTTGCTAGTATTTCATTGTACATTTGGCGGGTCAAGTTTGTATTACAACATCATGCAAAGAGGAATACGTTTGTAAACATCAGATACGATGTGCCAGAACCCATACTCAACTGCTCCAGCAAAGTCCTGCGAGGTCGAAACCAGCATTCAGAAAGGGGGAAATCAAAACGACCAAATCAATCTTTGCTATTTAATTTTGGTCTGAGAAAATACACGCACATTTCAGCATGCTTTTCCCCTCTCCCCGCATACCCTACGTCTGGAACTTCTCGGATGCTGTGCGGAGCGAGTAAGACTTCCTGGAATGCTAATCTCGCTACGCACAGCATCCGAGAGTTGCGCCTGGTGCTCAAGAGGCCACTCCCGGGAGCTCCAGCGGCGGACGCCAGCAAACCGTGGGCAATACAGCGTCATTTTTATAGACCGTGAGACCTGGACTTTCCTCAGAATCTGATGGACAGCCTCGGCTAGATGCCTATCTTCAGCAGAGATATGTCGCTCGATCCGTATCTCTACATCCTCAAGGTCAGGCAATCTCTGGATGCTCGACAATGTTTTGCCGGCACCCCTCTATGCTGGCCAAGTCGAGGGGTATGAACCCCGTGCCTCTCATAAGAAGATGTACCCTCTTGACGTTGCGTCGCTGAACCACCGTCAGAGTTTCCGTGAACACCGTAAGGGCCTGTTGATTTGTGAAATAGAAGAGTCTCTTTGTGTAAAGGAGATGGTCTGTTTCCGCGTACACTCCCCAACGTGTGCGTTGGAACTGAAAGCCTGGCAGACCGGAGAGTCGTAATGGAAAATGGTAGGAGTCACCCGGACAGCGTTGTTGGCACGGACTCATGATGAGCAGCTTCGTATAGTACTGGTTATACACGGCGTCGTAACTCCCAAGCAGGTATTGCGAAATTTCTCCTCTAATCTCAGGAGGGAGTCTCAGAAGAAGAGATTCGCTCGGTCCTTGTTTGTATCTCGAGTAGACGTCCGCGTCACTTGGGCTTCGAAAGGCTGATGAATGTAGCTTCGGGCGTTCTTCGGTGAACGTGTAGATAAATATAGCCGCAACGACAGCAGCGATACCGAGGAGTGAGAGTGTGACGAATACTACAACAAGGCCAACGCTAATATATCGAGGTAGGAGGGCATATTGTGCTGGATTTTCAGACAGCGCGCATATGGTGATAAGAACCGTAGCGACGGCGCAAACGAATAGTATTGTGACGATCGTTGTTGCGAGACAGATGCCAACCCACACTGCTAGGACGTCAAGGCATAATGCGTGAGCAGACTGCCAAATTCTTGGAAATGCGGTGGCCATTTTAATCGCGACTGGTTGGAGGTATTCTGGTTTTGGAGTTGCGTGAAAACTACTTTCTGAAGTATTTGCTGGAATTTTGTGCATGTGTCCATGAAGAACTGTCCTTTCGATTGTGATGTGTCACGACAAGAACCCATACATCCAGCACCATTTCTGTGACTTTGTGCAATCAACAAGTTTTTTAGGGTAGTGTCGCAGCTTGAACAAGAATGTGTCGAGTAATCGTGTCGCGCTTGTAAAGCAGATTTTGTCTCCTCCAGAACTTGATGTCCTGGGATCTTGCCATCGTTGAACCGCCTTTGCAAGTAGCTCCTTGTACATGCCGTGGCCCAACTCAAATTTCCAAAATGATATGGAGAGCTCTGATACTTTCCTCTTTGTGAGAGAATGGAACAAGAGTAATTCCTCAAAATTATACAGTTTTTGATTGTTCCGCTGTTTTCCCAGGCCTTATGTGAGAGTAAACGGACACCGAAGGTTGTGAAAAGCGTCTGTCTACCATAGGGAACGGTGGTGGTGAGCCAGGGAGACGTGGTAGGTTCCAGCACGGGGGACGAGGTGAGGTTAGAGTAGATGTTCAATCTGAAATTCTGGAAGGCCAGATTAGGTATAGTGCCTCATCGTTGTGCTGCGGGTAGCGACTTTATGGCGGCTAAAATGTGTGTTGATATCAAACCCTTATCTCCAACATCAAAATCTCATCGCAGAGAAGCTGCTGAAGGAATGTTGGCTGTTTATTCTAGCTGCTTTCAATGCTCTTCCTGTTCCTTGCATACTACGTTGTATCTCAGGAGAGGCAGGATATTTCGATCGCATCATCAGGGGCTTTCGCTTCTGGTATAATCTTTCTCTTCATTGAACCTTGTTCATGAGACCTTCTCGATGATGACCTCCACATCCGCAAAAGCCAATATCTCCCGTAACATTCCGTCATCACGCCTCCGCCACTCATTACTGGCAGACACTGACATACTACTCAACTCATCCCTAGTAACCTTGATCCAAATCTGACGCAGACCTTGCATACTAGAGATGGCCTGATAAGCGCGATCGAACTTGATCTCACCTTTCAACAAGGCTTGAGAAAACCGGTAAGCATACTGGTAGCGAAGCTCGAAGTAAACGTTCGTCTCCAAGTGGATCATTCGAATGGTGTTCAAACGCTGTGGCAATGTTATGCAAGCAAACATGTGGATTGAGCGCAGATCATAGAAACTGAAGGCGTTGTCCTTGTAGACCATGTCGATAGCTTCGGAGTATCTGCCACCAGGTCAACTCTTACCCAAAAATCACGGGTTGCGAGATACTAACATCTGCCGGCAGCTCATGAGCAGGGGAAGTACGTCTCCATCCGTCCTCCTCGATACGTTACGAGCGCACCAGTCGCCACCCGTCATGTCGTTGTACTGGCTGAGACATCGTTGTTGATAGCACTTGCCTGCTGCGGCTCTACATCCTATGTAACCACATCTAATGTCGCCAGGAGCATGTTTCCTTAGCACAATGTGTATCACTGGTACTGGACCGCAGAGCAATTCATGGTAGATCATCATCCGAACCTCGCCTGGTAACTTCTCGAAGAGGCTAGCCTGTGATTGGCGGGAAGTCCTCTGCTTGGGTCTCAAAGACCATTGCGAGGCTTTTGAGATGGCTGGCAGTGGTAAGCTGAGACGACGCTCCCGAAGAGAAGGTAGTGGCTCCAGGTCTTCGTATTTGCGAGGCTTGAGAGCGTCGCTGGAATGACTCTCTTGTTGGCCGCTCTCGTGGTTTCGTAGTCGGCAGCCACTGAGGATGAACGACATCAGCTGGCAGAGGAGGTTATAACAGCGGTTTATGAAAGCTTCGGCCACGTTTGTAAGCGCTGCCGCAATACCGGCCTCCTGACGAGAGGTGATCATATCTCGGAAGAGAAGCGATACGTTCGAGTCGACTAGCTTGAAAAGTATAGAGAGTTTGTGGATGATGAACAGACTCGAAGACAGCTACCCCAGATTCCTTTCATGGACGAACCTTGACATCAAACTCTCAAACGATGAGGTTTTCACTGTGGGAAGACCGGAGGGTCACGGGTCGCAAAGAAAGCCCGAACATTCGGCCAAGACAGTGCACCATACAACCTACAATAAGTTACGAACGAGAGCAACTAGACTCAAGATTCGTACGGCAGAATTGCTGCAAGTGCTCAGCTCTATGATCTTGTAATTACGCAAAATCTATTAAAGTCGTTCGCTGGGGATGTATACAGATATCCTCTCACTGGGGGCGTTCGGGCTACTGGAGACTCGAGTTTGGCCCTAGAACTAGTCCTCATGCAGCAGCTACGAGCTGTGAGCCTACCTCGACTTATCTACCAAGATAGACTTTTCTACGGGACGAAAGAGTGCAAAGCATTATAGTAACAGCTGTGGTCTAGCGACAGCCGAATGGTAAGCTGTTAGCTGTCAGAGTGAGCTGAGGAAAGGCGGTTAAATGGTACGCGCATGCGATAGATACCTCGGGAAGGTTTCAACTTTCTTGACATTTTCAGCCATTCTCTAGCGTTCCCTATCTTTTAGTATGGTGTTGACTTGGAAACCTCTCGTACATTAAGACTGGTGTGCCGCGTTGGCTTCCTATGTCGCAGGATCGAAAGAACTGAGTGCAACATGCGTCTGCCCTAACAGAGTCGCACCCTTCTCTGTTTAGCATCCGTCTTCATTGCTTTATCATCGTCGAACCCCGTCACACATGTGCCCATCACGAATATTGTTCTCAAGCCAGATATCAAGGCGGTCGAGCAATTTCCACCACCAACCAGAAACCCAAGAAACTTCTCCCTGTCTCGCCGCGTCTCCCCCGGCTCCGGCAGCTCCACCGCTTCACATTTCAGTTTCTCCCCGTCAGTCCATCTCGTCAGAGGCGAATGGGTCGCCAACCTAATACCAGTCCAGCTCTCCGCGACGATGCTCAGTCGGCTCTACGGGCAAATCGTAGAGCGAGTTCTCAACGAATGGGTTCATCAGCCAGAGGTGGATACCATGATCTTGACGCTCGGAGATCTCGAGCTCACGATCTCCGCTGTTGGTGGGGTGATTCCTTGGGATCTTGTGGCGAGTTTTGCAAGCCAAATCTTTGTGTATTCGAATCGGGGATTGGTTAGTACGTACAAAATGGTACGTTTATTTTTGAAGTATCCTTTTTCGGTGGAGGCTTCCGTTTGAGGCACCAGGCTTTGGCTGGATTGTCGTTTCGTTAGGGTCTTCTCAAATACCATACCTATTTGTAGACAGGACTGCTAACCTCAACGATCGGACAGATTTATGCGAGTGATGACTTGACTCACGGAATTCAGTTTGCGCTGAGGGTGGTCGGGAATTTGTTTGTGCGGCCTGAGCCGATTGCCAGAAAACGAGTGACACAAATAAAGGTATGACTGAAATGAGGCATGGCGCGTGAGAGACATAGAGTCATGATTCCCTAGATCTGTGATGTCTATAGATAACCATCATCGTATCTCCAGTAGTCACCACGCATTCCAACGCCTTTCCAACGCCGTGCAGTCATTCCATGTTCCCTCATGGGCCCACTCAGCCCGCAGCCTCTTTGACCTTGCCTGCTTCAGGCGGCTCGTCAATGAAATTTGGTACCTCGTCCTGCATGAAGGAAGGCATCTCTCCAGTGCTCTGTCCCAAACCTAGACCACCTTCAAACTCCGCCTCTTCCCCTAATGCTTCCAGTTCGGCATCAAGTTCAGCCTCATCCACATCCTCAGGCACGTCGTAGCTCCTGCTCATACTCTCCTGGATATCATTTCCCACCTCCATCAGGTCCTGCATCTCATCTTGCATACGCTCGATCTTATCAATATCAACCTTCCCGTATTGTTTCTTCAGCGTCTTATTGGTATCCTTCATAACATCCACAGTCGTCATTACGTTTTTTAGGTTGTCAGTCATCATGGCTGCTTGTTCCATGTTCCAGGACTGTTGTTGCAGTTGGTCGCGTTGGCCTTCGTACATTTTTCTCCTTTGTAGTATTTTTAGAGCCTTCTGCTTTAGAGCTGTCTTTCCTGGTCCATCTCTCATCTTGCTCATTCGTTGTTGGCATGTCGTAAGTTCGGCGTTCAGCTTGGCCAGTTTGACATCTATACCCTCGACGTGGGAGTCTGTCTAAACAGATTGTCAGCGCCGGCTTCTTGGATTGGAAGGCTAGGGGCAAGGTACGTTGGAGATAGCCGAGTTAAGGGTAGGCTTTGGTCCTGTCTGTTTGGCACCGAAGAGACGGTTCATAGTGACGGAGGCAGCCTTTGATGGGCGATTGCTTACGGATAGAGAAAGCTGATTCTGTCGTTTCTTGAGCTGGATGTATACAGCAATGTATATGGTTATGTCCAACTGTCTAGTACTATGGAGCTGAGGTTATTAATTCATTGAGCTCAAGTAGGAGTTAAAGATGTTTCTTAGACGTTGCCTGACGTAGAAAGCTCGGCAGGCCACGCGATGCGGCTATTGCCGAGAACTTTCTAAGGCTGGATTTGCCCATCACGAGGACAGCTTTGCAGACCACAACAACGACCTCAAGTCATTTGTGTCATCAATGAGGATCAGTGGAAAGACTTGTGCAGAATACAGGACGTGCCTCGTAAAATTAATTCTCTACTCACGAGTACCCATACTCTCTAATGCTGTGAAACATGTTGAAAAGGGGCTCTCCGAAACGTAGAACTAACGAGTAGAGGTAGCTTACCCCGAAGGTGACAGCAAGCGGCGCGCTCAATAGCGTCTCTGGCAACTCCGTAAGAACTTGAAAAGCTCTCATATGTAGTCAACCCCATAGAGGTTGTATTGCAAATACTTGGATATTTGATATACTGTATCTCTATTCTACCGGAAATCGGCCGGCCTTCGCACTAGCGTAGGCTTAAGCTTCTATCAATCTGACGCAGCAGCGACCCGAATAAAGAGGACTTCGACGTGTTATAGTACCCATTGAACCCGGTCTCTTAACAACCACCTCGTGTGGGCGAAGCACTTCAGACAGGCCTGCCTGGGTTGCCCTAGACGTTGCTGCGAACCGATCTGCTGGAACCAAACAAGCCCCCGAGCAGACACCGAATCAACCCGACAGTCGACAGCGCATGGCGAACAGCTTTGACCAGTCTACACTCTGTGCATGTCAATCGACATCGCTTCTATATTGAAAGTTCCTCAAAAACCTTCGAATGTGCGCCGACCTTTAATCAACAATAGCTTAGAGGGCAGACGGCAGGTTCCACGAAGCCACCCGCATGAAGATTGCTAGCAGTCCCGCGCTGTACCATCACCAAGAACCATACACCACATAATCAAAGATTGCTGAAACACAGGTCACAATGTTCTGGCGGTTTGGCGGATATGCCAACATCTCCACACTCAACAATATACTCGAGAAGCCTGACGTTACACTGGAGGAGGTTCTGGACGAGTCAGATCTGATACAAGAACTGAAGCAGTCAAATTCGAAGCTGATTGAATTTCTACGAGACGAGAATGTCTTACGGCGATTGCTGGAGTTGGTCACTACAGCAGCAGTTCCAAGACCTGAAGATGATGGGGAAGACGAGGACAGTGAAGAGGAGACCATTCACAAGAAGTCGATGAGCCCTTTCCGAAGAAACAAGAAGGAGAAGACAAAAAAGCAGGAAGAAATAGAAGAATGGGAGAAGGAAGACAAGGCCCGAAGCCAGAAAGCCTACACGGCAACGGAGGTCCTGTCGTCGGAGACGTGGTCAATACTAGAGTCTCTGTTGGAGAGCCAACAACTCTTGCGGACATTCTGGGACCTCCTAAAGAGAGAGGCGCCGCTGGACTCTACTGAGGCAGGATATTTCACCAAGATCAATGAGACTCTGCTTGATAAGAAGACGGAGGATATGATGCATTTTCTTCAGTCACTGGACGGCATAATACCAACGATGCTGAATCATATTGATTGCGCCGCTATTATGGACCTCTTGCTGAAGATCATAAGCATGGAGAAGAGTGAAGGCGGTATGGGCGTGGTCGATGTATGCTAGAACAGTCTTCAATTCGACAAATTTGCAGCAAAAGCTAACGGGAGATCTAGTGGTTGCAGAATCAGGACCTGATACCTCGCCTACTTGCTTTTCTTGACAAGGACAACGCGCCAGCGACCCAAACGTCTGCAGGAGACTTCATCAAAGCCATCGTTACCATCTCAGCTAACGCCTCCCAAAACGAGCAGTCTTGCATAGGACCGAACAACCTGACACGGCAGCTTGTCTCGGAACCCTGCATCGAGCATCTTCTATCAAACATGCTAAGAGGAGGTAATCCTCTGACCGTTGGTGTGGGCATGATTATCGAAGTGATAAGGAAGAACAATTCAGACTACGACCCTGATGTTGGAGCTGGTCCAGATTCTGTTCCGTCAAGTAACGATCCAATATACCTTGGAACACTACTACGATGTTTCGCGAAGCATGTTCCGGATTTCATGGGATTGCTCCTCAGCCCAACTCACGCAGTAGCAGAAGGCAATAGCCAGATCACAATCAAGCGTAAAGAGCTAGGAGTAGCTTTTGGCAAGCAGATCGAGCCATTGGGTTTCGATCGTTTCAAGACTTGCGAGCTGATGGCGGAACTTCTTCATTGCAGCAACATGGGCTTGCTCAACGAGCGAGGAAGCGAGGCTTTTGTGCGGGAGAGGGACGCCGAGAGGGACCGGCTCAAGGCTGAAGGTGCTTTGACCATGAAACCTCCCCAGTCAGCTGTCACAGAGTTCTCCGAGGATAGCACCAATTTTGCAAACGGCGTCTCGCCTCTAGGCTTGAGCACCGGTTCCGGCAATCTTCAAGTACAGAATAATGCCGAGGATGATGGCTTCGAGGATGTGGGCAACTCCGCTGATTTGGTGGACGACGTCAAGGACGACTTTGACGAGAAGGACGAAGACAAAGACGAGAAGTCGCTCTTCGAGAGTCAGCCAGAACCTGCCCCATTGCCAAGCTTAGCTCCCAAGCAAGTGAAGCGTCGTTTGGATCTAGATGAAGATTTCGTCGATGAGCCTCTGACTTCTCCAAGACTCGAGGCTGTGGATGAGAAGGAGGCTGAGTCTCCTGAAGTTGAGCTCCCCGAGCCCTTGGAGCCTAAGTCTGAGCCCGAGCCACTGTCGCCTACCTCAGGCTTGACGTCAGACGTCAAAGATCTTGCTGTTGGTCAGGACACTAGCATGGCAAATCATGAAACACGTGATACTCATGAGACGTTTGAGTCACCGGAGTCTATGGAGACATCTAGGGTATTACCAGCAAGTCAAGATCCTCCTACACTAAACACGACTTCAGATGCGCCGCCTTTACCTCACCGAGAGCGACCTCTAGACCCCATTTCGCCTGAGTCGCCAAGACCAGACAGCTCTGGGGCTCTTTCACCGCACCAAGATGACAAGCCTGCGCCATTGTTCGCGAGCCGGGCGCTTCCACCTTCATCATCGCAGGATTCATCAAAGCCCGCCGAAGATGACATGAGCGGCGTTCTTAGCCAAGACACCATCAACACCACACAAGGGGAAGAGGGCGATACCAGTCGCTCGGTAATCATGAGCGGAAACGACCAGATATTCGCATCCGATTTCGAGGTTGACATTGATGGTCAGCCGATGGTTGGAGACTTTTTGAAGATTATGTTTGTTGAACACCAAGTAGTACCTACGATTCTTGTAAGTTTCGCGTCCTCAAAGCTTGCTTAGGGCTGCACTAAACACGTCCACTTCGCAGGACTTTTTCTTTCGATTCCCCTGGAACAACTTCCTTCACAATGTAGTATATGATGTTGTACAGCAAGTATTTAACGGTCCCATGGACAGAGGATACAATCGAAAGCTCGCCATCGATCTCTTCCAGACTGGACGGGTTACGGAGCGAATATTCAAAGGGCAGGCCATGAGCGACGAAGCACAGGCGAAGAATAATATGCGATTGGGATACATGGGTCACCTAACACTGGTTGCAGAGGAGGTGGTCAAGTTCAGCGATAGGCATCCTCCGGAGCTTCTGTCGCAAGTCGTCCTCGATAAAGTCACAAGCCAACAGTGGAGTGAGTACGTGGAAAACACCCTCTCCGAGACCCGAGAGCGGGACAATGCCATTCTGGGAGGCGTCAGACCGGACATGTCTCTCGGTCCACGGCAAGCGGTCCTCAATGCAGTCAACGCAGCTCATGGCTTTGGCAATGGGGCATCATCCGCCCTCGCTAACGCAGGGCTCAATGGCAATCCAGGCCTTGACTCGATGGACCTTGCCAGTAATGGCAGCGGCACATCAAACGGTCCTTTCGGTATTAGCAGCGGCGGGTCATTGCTGAGCGGCTTCGGCAGCTCAAGCGATGAAGAGGATGAGGAACTGGAGGAGATTGAGGAGAGTGACGCTGGAGCGAACCAAGATCCGGTGGGTAACCTTTCCTTTGCAGACCTTGGTATTACCACGGAGCATGAGTACACGTACGTGCATTCATCAACCGAGTAGTAATCCCTACTCTTCGATGGAGTAAGCAATGGAGAGGAGCATATGCTTTGGCATGCAGACAGCAAGCGGCATTGAAGGAGTTGAAGTGCTTGATGTGTCTATACAGCCAGGCAGTCGGGCATACACAGCATGCACATTTCTGCTCTGCTTTACACAATACTGCCCCAACTTTTGCACCCAACTCTTATACTGCCACAATAAAAAGTCCTATCCGGATGTCCCCTTTAATGCACCTATCCATTTTTCTTTCAGCCCCGTCACCGGTGCGCGATGACAGAACACACAACATCAACACCGGAATATATTCCGCTAACATGTGACTCACAGTTCCTTCCAAGCCTCCCGACCCTTAGCATAACGCCCACACCACCTACCGATCCACCGCCAGCTCCACCGCCTCTCAATCTTCCTCCGTCGCGCGCTCGTCGCCAACTAGCAGCCCGCCTGGCCCTCCACAGCCAACAGCAACGAGAAGTCGAAGCTCAGAACGAAACCACCGAAGCAGTCGAACACTCGCAAAGTTTCGGCCCCTCGAGCCTCAACAATAACATCTCTGATGATGATGACGACGAGGAAGATGCGCCCCTGCAATTCGGCGAACCACTGCAATCATTACCGAATGCTGGCACAGAGGTGACGAAGAGTCCGCCTGTGAGGAGGCAGCTGGATTTAGACGATTTTGCCAATAGTCCAGCTGCTGATGCTGATGATACATCCTCGCCTGAGGAAGGGGAGATGGGGCATGACGTCGAGATGAGAGTTACCCTGGGGTAGGGTAGCGTGTGTATGTGTGCGATATGGGTAGAGGGATAAAGGTTTTTGTATGATACGGAGGGGGTGGTGTTGCTTCGTGTTGTTTTTTTACATATCCAGATTTCGGAAGAGGAAAGAAAAGGTGTGTGGGTAGGAAAGAGGAGGAAGGGAGAGGTATTGTGCATATGTGGTTAGAGTCGGTTGCATACCCAATCAATTGTTCGTGTTCATTTTCCGCCTATCTTAATCGTCGTACTCTGCTATCGCTTGCCATTATCCGATCTTGGTACTCAAATGTTCTCGGGCATTGCTCCACTCTTCGTGAACGGCCAGACATAACGGTAGACAGCCCCTCGTTCGAAAGAACGGAAGGCAGGACTACCACCCCTCGAGTTGATCACGACCTCCCCATATTCATCCCTTTCAATCCCTTCTTGGTAGCCCCCCCCTTCTTATTCTCCCCCTTTACCTCAACCATCCTCGCACCCTCGACCAGCACCGTAACATTACGATCGGTACGAACCCACACTGTAGGTGCCCCTGCGTCAGTCTTTTTCTGTCAATAGTGCTGTAATCCACCCGCGAAACGAACCGGTTCTCCGTCCTCCACCCTCAAGCTTCTCGACAGTCTCGCTCATCGTCATCTCATGCACGTGGCAGATTTCCGGCTTCTGTTCCTTCCCATCCTCCGTATTTTCCTCAATTCCCTCCCACTGCTTCCCCTCGGTGTCGTTCTTTCGGGTTCCATCCAAGTTAAAGCCTTTTCTGACGTAGCCATTGCTATTGATCGGAGGCATAGGGAGGGTCTTCTTCTTGCCGTTTTTGTCCTTCTTTGGCATCAGGTGTCCATATTTGCTCTTTTTTCCCTACGAATAGAGCATTGTTGAATTAGCCATTGCATCATAAAACGAACCTCTCGTGATTATGCTGCAGAGCTCATGGGAGTTGTGTGGGAAGAGGCTCTGAGACCATACCTTCTGGTTACCCTCGTCTTCGTCAGAAGATGAGGTGGTGTCATTCGCTTCCTCGACATCCGAAGAGTACTCGACGGCAGTCTGGGGCCCTATCTTGGTAATGACAGGCTTGTCTGCATTGCTAACCGTCTTGCTCGACTTGGCTTTCTGTGCGAGGGTTTCGGCTGGGAGGAGGGTAGCTGGTGCGGTGAGGGTTTGGGCGGTGAGGAGAGGGGATTTGGTGGTATCCGCGGATGCGGAGGTGGATGGCTCGGGTTCGGGAGCTTCTTCGGCTGCGTCTTTCATGGTCGGTGTGGTGCCCATAGTGGGTGCGGTATTGATATGAAGGATGGTGTGCGGGTTGGTTGCCATGGTCATGAAAGGGTTGTAGACGCGATTTGTGAAGGGAAGTAGAGTGTAATAGGCGAATAAAAGGAGGAAGAGCTCGCTGCTGCTTGATGTGGTGTGGTTTGTACCCCCTCTCGTGCTGTACTACCATCTGAAACTCGATCGAAGGGCGAAATGAACGTCATGATGCCCTTGAACCAATAGCGAGCGGTCGGTAATCAGATCCGTGGAGTACTCGTGTAGCATGAATCGGGAGAATGAGAGCTGTTGGTGTGGTGTCTTTGGTGGCAAGCTGAGAAGATCGCGCCAACAATGATGACATATTCCTCGCAATTCCAAGCGTCCTTTTCACATGTCTCTCTGGTATTGGTATTCGACCCTTGTTATGCCGGACTGTCGCTCAACAAGTTGAAAGAGCGTCATTGAATAGCGATACCCAACGGGAGATCCAAGCCCCTCCTCACTCGTCTATTTTATTAAATACCTGGCCTTCTTCTGGACCAACGGTTCTTTCAATTCCCAACCCAACTGCTCCTCAAGCCTCCCATCATACCTCTCCACATCCTCTCTCGTCTCTCCCTCTCCCAAGGTCATCGCCTTCTCTAGAACCCCAACCTCAAAGGCATTGACCCATCTTCCACCCACAATCTTCGCGGTGCTCAATCCGCGGAACGTCAAAAACTTCCTTAGAATACTGTGTCTTGTCTCAAAGATCCTTGGATCGCGAAGCGGTTGACTTCCCTCGCCGAATGTACGGGTATCCCACTCCTTAACATTGATGACGATCCTCTGTAGCTGGTGGCGTGATTTGAGCCAGTCGAAGAGAAGGAACCATATCCGCTCTGTCCTGACGTTCAGGGAGCCTGTAACCTCACCCTCATGGAAATGAAAGCGCAACTCCTTCACCTTCTGCAGGAGGGACCCGATGCGCTTGAGCCACCAGAGAGCAAGCGTTGGGTCTGAGAATATATAAATGTTGCTGCCGTAGAATGCCGACATGGCTGCCTGGTAGAACGCCATGTCCCCTAGCCGGAGGAATAATCCAATGTCGATGTTGGTAAGGTCTTTGGTGGCAAGATAGGTGTCTTGGACACTACCCACATTGTAGCGCGGCGCGACCATTCGGGGAGGATAGTAGGCGTAGACGGCGTAGAAGAGTATGCGTTCCTGTATGTTTGAGGGACAGCGCCGGAAGGCAAAGGGTTGGGAGGGGTCGTAACCGGGGAAAGGCCATCCTTCAGGGTCTTGGGGTTGTAGACTAGCCCCAGATAAGAGTCACATTATTGGACAAGTCAGACTCACTTACCTCAGTCTGATTGCCTCTTCTAGCTCCGCTTGCTCCTTCTTTTCCGCTAGCACCCTCTGCATCTCCCTTATTCTACTGCCAGTCCCAGTCCAGTTGCGCTTTTGGTACGGCATTTTGCCGGTCTAGAGCAAGAAACAGTAAGGTTAAAACCTAGAGGAAGTGAGGTCCGGTATCTTTTTGAGGTTTATGAATTTCGCTTAGCGCTCATCATCGCTGCGCGTTGACCAATAAACAAGCCACTTATGCTCTGGAGAACTACTAAAGAAGTAGTAGCTGGCTCAACCTACTCTGTAACAGCCTATATTTTCCTCAAGATCGCCAAAAGCCGAACTACTTACTACTTAAAGCAAGCCCAAAACAAACGTTTCTTATTCAAATTGCCGAGGATATTAGCCCCTTTCCCACTCAAGATGACTAGTAAACAGGCTATATTTTTCTGAAGCGGCTCAAAAAACAACTTAGGTCTTGCTTAAGACGATCACTAGACGACCCGTGTTTACTCAAGACTGCAAAAAGACGACTTGTAAATTGCTCAAAATCACGAAAAATACACGATAGCTGGCTTGACAAACCTATTAGAACATCCTGTTCGAGATCCCCAAAAAGGAATTGACTAACCGCTAAAAATGACGAGCAAACAAAATAGATTTTGCTCAGTAAATCTATACAGTCAGCTCGGTCATAGTATACTTCTAATTCTCATCTTCTTCAGCTAACCCCAGCTCACCTACACCGTCTGCGCAGTTCTCCATCGCTCTAAATCATTGAGCGTTGGCTTTAGAGCTGCCCGAGAGAGTGGAGAAGGGCGAAAAGCTCACTAGTAACACCGGGCTTCTCTACTTTCACGGATTCTTAACGAGTGCCAAACAAGACACATGCGACTCAATACGTCGCAGAGGCTTACCAGAATAGGTGCTGCTATTTTCACATATCTGCGGTTGACTTCCATGGCTGGGACAAGCAGCTATGCAATTGGGGGTGGGTTCGTCTGACGGAAAAAACCATGGCATGAGCATGAATATGGGTAATTCAATGTCTCCTTTCCCCTTGAAAAGAGCGATCAAACAAGACAGAGGTTGCTCAAGAAGTTGTAAATGCTTGTTTCGAACTTAGTGATATTGCTGTGCACCGCCATGGATACAGACTGCCGGAAAGAAGTGCAACTGTGGATATACCAGGTACTAACTGCCGTATGCATCACCCCATGTATCAGCCTCTTCCTCCACAGCGTCCTCAATTGTCGCCACCCTCCTACCTTCCTCCTTCTCCTTCCGCTTTCTTTCCTCCTTGGTGACCAGTCGACTTGGCGTCATTGGCGTCATTGGTGTGTATGGCATATAGGCACTGTATGGAGTCACGGGCACGCCAGTACGCGGTGTGCGAAGACTGTGCTTTGGTAGTGGGCGCTCAAGTACTGTGGCTTTGATTGTAGACTGAGGCCTGTCAGAATTGTAGTTGGTTGGATGTTGGCTTCGTAGGGGTAGAGGAGCGCTGCTGAGAGGATGTTGGTGAAAGCTGTCTTGTGAGCTGGGACCGGGGTTGGCCAGAGCATGGGTGCGCAAAGTCAGGGGTGCAGGCGCTTTCTTTGGCCTGATGAGATCACGTCCTGACTCTGACTTGTCGCTGTTTCTACTGAAGAATTCAGGCCGGTGGGGATACGACTCAGGGATGGTCGAGACTGCAGGTATGGCGGGGATGGAGATGCGGGGGGTTCGGATTGAAGGCTCGGGGAATCTTGCGTGCCTCGGACTCAAGCGCGTGTTGTCGAAGTGCTCTTCTCGTGATCTGGTAGCTTGTTGCTGAGGAGGTTTTGGTGGGGGAGGTCCCGGATCATCGTAGATTCGAGGGCTGAGAGGCTCAGTCTCGCCGTAATGGTCGTTATAGTTGGGAATGAGGTCTGGAGAACCCATTGGTGGAGATATGGCAAGATTGCGAGCTCCTCGCTTCTTGCCAAAGCTGCCGAAGGATGATCTTGATGTAGGCCTCGAGGACGCACGAGGAGACTTTGTTGCGGTTCTCGCAGGTGACTTAGTATCTGAACGAGGTGGAGCCATCGCTGTAGCCTGAGATGTGCGAAGATGATGCAACTCTGGAGGGCCCTGTGGCATCTGCTCGATTCCAAAATTCGTCACTGATGCAGTCTTCTTCTCATCGTGGTCCAATACCGCAGCGTACAACCGCTCCATCTCTTTCTGGTTTCTCTCCTTGTCGTCTTCAATGACGCTCTCGTCGAAAGTTATGACGCTGCTCTGGATTGATGGCGCTTGCTTCTTATGATTTTTGGCAATCGAGCCCCAGCCGCTACTATTCCTGACGCTCCTATTCGGGCTCTTGTTCGGGTTTGGGCTCGGCCATACGTTCCTCATATCGACCGCACTTTCAGGACTCGGGCCGTAAAGGGTATTGTTAGTTGCTGGTGAGATTGGTGAGGGGTCAAACGCCGTTGCTACGTCTGACTTCACAGGCCTCATCATTTCCATCGCTAGCGTTCTTGGTGAACCTTGCGCAGCACGACGTAGTCGACGGCCCACAAGTAGGATGGCGGTACCTATTACAAGAACGGAGAAGACGTAGGCGCCTGCTATCGCTGAGATTTGGGCAGGGAGGTACGAGAGGTCTCGTAGTGACGACGCTGCAATAGGAGGACCTTTGCCTGGTGGAGGCGCCGGTGCTTCCCAGATGCTGACGTGCCAGATGTTCTTAGGGTTCGCCGTGGCTGCTGTGAAAAAGAGAGTATGGAGGAGGGCGATGTATGAGAGATGGAGGATCGGAGGCATTGTGGAGTCACTGTACGACGACGCAGTAAGTATATACCCTCATGATAACGCTCATGCAGAGGATTGCGACGCATGCTTCTCCTTGAAACCGAAGAGGGGAGCCCTGTTTCTATTTGCATGGTCTCAACTTGGAGGTGCACGACGGTCTGATGTGATTGGCTTGGTATCGATGTGACGGGCTGCATTTAAGCGCTGGGCAAGACGTCTCCCAGCCAAGAGCGGCCTAGGGCGAGAAATCGACAAGCTAATGCTTTCGATAGGACCACTCCCCAAGTGCGACGACTTCGCCTGTTCGTCAGGCACCATTGTGACTTGACGATAGAAAAACTTCACTCGGAATGGTTACATACCTTGTTCTAGACTATCAAGAGTCTGATGCTTCCTCGGTCGCTTGCTCCTCTATCATGCTTGCGACGGACCTAAGTGCCAAGGCGGCCTCCTCGTTTGTAACGTCTCCAAAGGTTTGTACCCGTAGGTAGTCGATGACTTCGTCAGGCGATGGGTCGCGGTGTTGCTGGTGTACTTGTTGGCCTTGTTGCAATAAAGGGGGCAGATCTTGGAGCGCTACTTCTTGCCGTTGTGGACGGTTGCGTATACGATTGAAGCGTTGTTGCAGCCAATATCGTGCTCTTCTGATTGCGTCTCGCACTCGAGGCATATTTGCGTACCGGTTGTTATGCTAGATATAGAACCGGGTGATCTTGAGCCGGTATCTAGATTGAGGCAGCAGGCCTGGCTTGGCACTCATCGCGACAGCGCGGTGACGACCAAACAAGCCAGATATGGGTTACCAGTCTCATCTGTCTGCAGCTTTCAAACAGTTGGAGCGAGAGCGGGCACTTCACAGGCTTTCCCCTGTTGAAAAGTGTACAAAAAAGGATAGATTTCCTCAAACATATGTAAATATATACACAGAAAGATTGACAACACCTCCAACTTCTGACCGCTTCGAGGACTTACTGCTTGTGAAACTTGCCCACAAATTCAACGAGTGCATTGTCCACCTCCTGCGGGTGACTAGCGCTCAAGAAGTGCTGTCCATCCTTGACAGTAACCAACTTAGCATCAGTGGAATTGACAAAAAGCTTGATCTCCTCTTCTGCATTGGCAACAGAGTACACTACATCACTGGTACCGTGAAGCCACATGACAGGGCATCGGATATCAAATAGACGGCCGTGCAAAGTATCTCTTTCCCTTAGGTTGATGGCAGCCATCCTTGCCCTCCTTCTACCGTCATCACCCTGGTAATTTGCCTTGATAGTCTTGTTCCAGAAATCACGCACGCTCTTGTCACAGTCCTTGCCGAAGCCAATGTCGATCAGAAAATTGGTGAATTCGTCATCAGGCTCGAATTTGGAGGTGGTTTGGGTGGTGGTCCATTTGTTGATGGGGCCGGTGCATTCAGCGGCACCGTCCCAGCAGCCCAGCTTGCGGGTACGCTCGGATTCATTGTCCATCGACGTGCCTAGTGGGATTATGCCCTCGATCTTGTCTGGTGCCAGTAGGGCCATTCGAGCCGTGATCCAGCCACCCTGGCTCGTCCCTAGCACGAAAGCCTTCTTGACGCCCAATGCTTCCATGACCTGCAGATTCATTATGGCGGTGTCCCAGTATGTGAAGTTCTCAGACTTGGTCCGTGTCTGGCCGTGGCCGAGGAGCTCGATGGCGAGAAGGTTCATGGCACCGGTGACTTTGGTGTTCTCATATTGGCCCTTATAGAGCTCTGAAGATGTAGTGAAGGAGTTAACAAGGACGAGGGTTGGCTTAGACGAGTCGTAAGAATGGGGCATTTGGTAGCCGGCTGTAATTCCCCCAAGATGGGGAACCTGGACGGTTTTGGTGGAAGACATCGTGGTGTAGTGTTCCTGTCAATTGAACTGTAAATGCTTTAGTAAACAGAGAGTCGGACGATAGGGAAGAATGCAAGGGGAATAAAGAGGAAACAGTAGTGGCTTATTATAGAGAAATAAAAGAAAACTTTCGAGGACAAGCACTTCCCCGCAATTGCAATTGCGGAGAAACTTGAGCGTTCTGACAAAGGAGAGCATGATCTGATTTGATCCTCTCATGAGCTTCGTTCACTTTTGACGTCAGCCTTTAGTCGTACCTGAGAAGATGTTACGCCCGAGAGATCCATTGGGCCGGGTTCCTGTTTGCGCAGGCTGCGAAGGCCATCTCCGATGTATGAGGAAGTCATATCCTTCCACTCAGTCAAGTCTGGGACTCCCACTCATGCAGGCAATCAAAGTGAGAATGCTTTCTGCTTTGAAAGCTGCGAAGTGAAGGCACGGCTCTGTTAGGGGAGACTTTCGGCGTGGCGGTATCAATTCCATATCTATCGCTTGGCAAATCTTGATGGCCTTTACAGCATTGTTCTGGCAACGTACTCTCGATGCAAGACAGTGGTATGCTGATCGCGGTAGGGTGTCACTAAATATCGGCCAATTACTGTGTGACCAGTGTCGGATTCCCAATATCCCTTTCAAGTCTCTGTATCAGCTATTCCTGTGTTTTGGTCTAAGCCTCTCCTAGTTGAGCATCCTTCTGTTGGCTACAATGCTTTCTCTGTCCTTTTATAAGAATTCTTCTCTCACTCTGCCCACTTTTGTTTCTATACCAACTGGAGTCTGTAGAAAAGAATGCCTGGTTCAATGGTTCAAGCACTAGCCTAGGTGAAAGAAGAGAAAAAAATTGGGGTATCTCTTGGAACAGAAGCACACCTCAGGTACAAGCCGCACAAGGAGTTTTCCAATCTAACATCATAGAATTTAAAGACCCGGTTTCCCGGAAGGGCAATATGGAGCTATGCATGTGCGGCTTCAATGCCCACGATCAACTTCCCAGCGGAAAGCAACAACCAAATCAGGATATCTTCCAATTCGAGAAAGCCTATCGCTCTCCTCACGTTGCCGTCTTATGCGCTCTATGGAGTTCGACATTAATTGAAGTCGATGGGTCCCTCATGCACCACGGTTTCCGCCCATCAAGCCAAGAACCCGTCCTAATCGAAGGTCCACCAACTCGTAACATCAAGACTATTTTCGGAGACACAAGCGGCGTGCTCGGCGCCCTGACTACGGATGGCAGCCTTCATGTTTATCATGCTAGTCCCGGCAAGACACCGGAATTCAAGAAACATCGATTTGATAGCGACAGCTTCATCGTTCGGCAGAATCTAGCCATTGATCACCTCGCCATATCTGTCAACGGCGAAGTATGCATTTGTACCAGTAGGCCCCTCTCTCTCTCCTCATATCCCTCCCTTTGCCCTAATTAATCGAAAACAGACAGCGCCTCCCGCAAACGCTCTTTAGCCGGCCTCAGCCCAACTCCCATAGACTCCAATCACACACCAGACTTCCTACTCTCTCCTCCCACCGCGAAACTACAGCTCCACACTTTCACATCCTTCGACAACCTTCTATCATCGGAGCCTCCAACAGCCACTTATCCCATCTTCGGACCTCTCGTCTCCCTCCTCGCCTCGGCCACAGGCTTTACAGCTCTGACTTCGACCGGAGAGGTACTGACATTCGGCTCCGCGTTACATCCGCAAACGCTTGGACGTACGCCTACTCCTGCTGCTCCGGCGGATAAACCGTGTCCGGTGACGTTCTTGGGTGGGATACCGATCCGCAAAACTGCTGTGGGGGGTTGGGTTGGTGCGGCTGTGAGTGAGGACAATGATTTGTACATTTGGGGAGGACAAGCCGGCGATAGGAACAGAGTAAGCGCTCTACCAAGTCCAGCGGACGACGAAGAAGTCCAATTAGTGGACATCAATGGCGGCGTGGACGTGATCGATGTGGGCGTTGGGTCTGGACATGTCGTTGCGCTGACTGCGGACGGGGAAATTTGGGTGGCTGGGGAAGGAGAGTATGGGCAACTGGGTACTGGGGGCCAAGATTTTGAAGAGGATTGGGTCAGGGTGAGAGGCACCTGGGAAGGGAAGGGCAAGGTCGTTGCTGTGGGTGCTGGCGTTTGGTGTAGCTGGATCATGGTAGATACCCGCAAGCAGACTTAGAAACCCATAGTAATTGCATCAATTTTTCATTTCTCATATCACATCATGAGGCAAACCCTCGGGCCTCTATGGTGCGCTCGTGTCATATCGTTACCCAAGCCCTTCATCCTTTATGCTTCGCTCGCTTCACCGCCTAATGCACCAGCGCCCAATTACCAAACCGTCCTACCACGCAAACCCCTCAGCATGCACATACACCCCCTGCGCACCAGTTCCTTTATGCACAGCCCTCTCATCACTGATCTTCGCCACCGTCGTCCTGACAGTCGCATTCAGTCCCAGCGGCCCACAAGTCGCAATACCAGTCTCTCCCTCCGCTTTATCCAGAAGCTCCCATATCAATTCATAAATGGGAGGACGGCCGGGCTTGAATGCTGCAATTGAGGAGAGGCTGTCTTGTTCCGTGTCTTGTCTTCTGGTGCAGCATGGAGCGCCTTGTGAGGGAGTGTATACTGGTGCTGGAGCAGATGTGATGTCGTCGGACTTCATTTTCTCATCAAGCTTTTCTGTCGAGCTGTCACTATCACTGCGAGTAGTATTTCCACTATCTGCAGCAGCCTCGGCAGCCCTAATGCAGCAGCAAGGGCCGAGTGATTTATCGCACTGACACCCAGTCTCTTTATCCCCTAAGCTCGGGTCCTCAGTGAATACATCATCGCAGGTTACGAAGATTTTGATTTCGACCTCTATGCCGGCGTCGCGGAGGGCTTTGAAGGCGGAACATAGCTCGTCGGAAATCCAGGAGGTCCAGGATGTGTTCTTGACTACCCATACGAACGCTAATCGACGCACTGGCAGTCGCTGTAGGGTGGCGCGATAGGCAATGTCGAGGAGGAGGGAGAGGGTGAATGTGACGCCGGTGGAGCCAGCTATCAGAAGGACAGTATCGAAGGCTGCGAAGTCGGCTTGACAGCCGCCGTATGGGCCGTCGATCAGTGCTCTGTGTGTTTGCAGGGGCGAGAAGTCCGCTTCTTGCTTCGTATTTGGGAGCAACGAGGCGTTTGAGGAACTAGCAGATTTCGCAAGTCGGTTCGTGAAGCCCTTATGCCCCTTGAGAATGAAGACTAGGTCATTGTTGTGCGACGAGGGTCTCGAGACAATGGTTGCTGGATGAGACTGGCCGGCGCCAAGACGTGGTATGCAAAGCAGGACGTGGGCTCCAGGCCTCCACTTCTTGATGTGCCTGACGGAAACGCGGATCTTGGTGACTCCTCCTTCCATTGCTGTCAGGGTAGCTTGTCCCGGGCTAATGATATTGTAGGCATAGCGCAAGGTCCGTAAGAGGCGATCACCGAAGTACAGCCCGATGGGGATGTAAATGTAGATCCGCGAGTACAGAGCCGTCGAGGGCAAATGCAGCATCACTGCTATGATGAAGCCGAAGAAGGTCAAGACGTGCTGTATGACGAAGAATTCGTATGAGAAATTTCGGAAGGGTGCTAGTGTGCTGAGGTTGATCCAGAGGAGTATGGCATAGGTCGCAATGCCTGTGGGTGGACAGCTATCTGTTGACCATTCCAATTGCACAAGCCCATACTCATTCCACCCATAATTCTGATACCCGAAATGGAGCGTTGCGAGAAGCAACAGCATACGGGCCACCCAACGATGCAAGACATTAAGGCGCTCATAGGAAACCCCAGTGACGAAGCCAATGAGACTATTCTTGCCGGCAAGAAGAATGAGAAGAGGCACCTGAGCGACTGCTAGCCATCCTGCACGAATCCCCAGAGAGGTGTAATGCTGAGCACCTGGGACATCATTGTTGACAAATTCAAGAGTAAGGACGAAGCCCAGGTAAGCGAGAAGAAGGCCTATGGTCCCAAACGGCGGAACTTTGACCCAAAAGGTTTTTCTCGCTGGCGTGAGCTGCACGTATGAGACCTCGCGTGCTACGGCTGTAATGGTGGCTATGCACTTTGTGATCATGTTCGAGGGCTTTGCTGGGTATGCCGCTTTTGCTGCTGCAGCTCTGATTCTACGGTGTGCGTCAGTATCTGCGAGGCCACAGCATTTGCAGCAGGACATACCTCATGCGAAGAATACTTCGTTGTATGATGTTGAAAATTGCTGCGATGCCAATCACCACTACAATGCCATACCAGAAGTATCTTGCAAAGGCATTCCCGTCAACTTGGAATTCCGTATCGTCGAGAATCTGGGCTAAGATATCCATTGCCTGCGTTTCGTTCGAGAAGTCAACGCCAGTGTCGTTCAAAGCCATGGTTCCCATGGCTGGCATGTCTGTATGCATCTTTGTTGTTGGCGTCAAAATTGAAGTTCGCGTTTAATCAGTGAAGTGTGGGGGCGCGCAAACGAGAACGTGGAGACGTGAGAGGGGACGTATAAAGCATATGAAAAGGGGTTGTAGAGGAGCGATATTTGAAATTCGGAATAAATTGAGACCGGATGTAAGACGAAGACAAGAAATAAGTTATAGTGAGAGAGTGGTATCTTGACTATACTAAGCTGGGAGGGCTTATCCGATACAAAACATATTCACTTTGGGGCAGGACCCGGGCACTCTTGCTTAACACCGGTACTAGTGTTATAAGGGATTTATTACATCAGTCCTTTATTCCTTGTTCAACACAGTCAACTGTCAATTACCGTCGCTTCCATTGGAAGATGCTGAGTGAGAACAAGGACATTTCTCTCGGTGGCCGATTGTGCGGAGTTTTAGCGCCACCACTAGGGACCTTAGCGTCCTCAAACTTGCTCAAACTCGCTCAGGCACCCACCTGACTTTTCAAATGAAAGCCGAAAGGATGACACGAAGAACAACAAAGGAACTGCCGTTTGAAACATCGTGTATTAAGTCAGGCGGTTCATATCATAGTGGCTGCCACCCCACTCTCCGATTAGGTATCCGGTGTGGCCAAGACCATAAACTCTGATTTTCCCTGGAGCGTTATCGATTTCCAGACATCATTTTCTGTCTGGTTACCCAAGTATCAATTCTTTATAGCAAACAACCCATTTGCTGCGCTGTTCTGTACCTCCGTTCTCTTCCTAGATCCCAGAGGACTGCAAAAGACTCTGCTCCTCTGTCTCATTCAACAAAGAAACAACCTCTAAAGACCTACAAACCTGAAAGCAGAATTCTAGGTCTTGGAGCCATTGTTCGCAAAGATGGACATGTCCTCATCGTCTACCGATTCTACACCGATGCCGATGTCGATGTCGTCGATGATGATGGCCTTCTTCACATCAACCTCGACAACGCTCTACTCAATGGCCTGGACACCCTCCAGTAAAGGCCAATATGCCGGGACCTGCGTCTTCCTCATCCTGCTGGGCACCATCTTCCGAGCTCTTTTTGCATTGAGAGCGATCCAGGAGGCAAAAAAGCTGGAGGCTGAGCGGAAACGACGATATGTGATAGGTTCCGGAATGAAAAAGAAGTCTGACGACGACAGCAAAGAGCCAATATCGACTGAGAGTGGCGTTCTCGAGGTCCTAGCTAGAGAAGTCAGGCCCTGGAGGCTCAGTACAGATGTGCCTAGGGCAATCATGGACACAATCATTGCCGGTGTTGGTTACTTGCTGTCAGTCTTCTTATTCATTCTCCCTGTTGCTAGCAGTGCTAAACAAACTGCAGAATGGTGGCGGTTATGACGATGAACGTGGGCTACTTCCTCTCCATCCTTGGTGGAATCTTCCTGGGTAGCATGACTTTTGGGCGCTATGCAGCTGTGCCATTCGGTCACTAAAGAATAGGTGGAGTGGTGGAGCTTGATGTTTTTGTGCTTGCAAGGTGACAGAGCTGAGGATTTAAACCCTTGTAATATGTATGCACAACTCTTAAGCCATGCATCTCATGCATGTAACGGCCAAAGGTTCGATAGGACTACCATGAATATAGGTCTGCGGAGCTCAATCGCATTGGGATTTTACCAAGGTCTGGGGTAGGACAGTCCGCTCGAAAAGTTAGAACATGATCCTCGGGAAAGAGAGACGGCTTGTTCATGTATGCTTCCGCTCAACGGTCGTCTGCTAGCTTAGGAAATGTAATAGTTTACCAGTGCAAAGCGCATCAGTCAATTTCTGGGACGTGTTCTGTGCTCGCCTTAGGCTCCAAATTCCACTTGATCACTCTCTCTCTGAAGGCTGTGATACTTTCATCGTCGTGGTCATTTCGATGGGCGCAGTGATAACGTTTGCAACTTGTTTACATGGGCAAGGGTGAAAGATTTGGAGGGAAAGGAGCTCATGCAGGACGAATACTTCGAATGCAACAACGCTATGGGCGCAATGGTCGGCCAAGAAGAGCCTCAAGTGTTGCCTCAGTCCCTCAGATGTGCCAAGCTCCGCTAAGCCCCTTCGGGTTAGCTTCCGCTCGCTAAGCCCCTTCGGGTTAGCGCCTTCTGCTTACTACGGAACCTCCAGGTAGCACGTCTGAGCGTAAAATCCGAATATTACGTCTAGTTCGCCTTATTTTAACTATCGATTATTAAAATACCCGTACTATTCTACTTTTAGATTAATATTATAATTTTAGCGATAAAATCTAAATTTATTACGTATTAATATAGCCGCGTATAGAAATATTATAATTAATAATTATTTTAATATTAATAGAATTTAAGTTATAAACGACCCTCTATAAACTTTCTTATTATTATTTATAAAATTATAATACCGGCGTAATAAAAATCCTATTAAAAATATTTATTAATTAATTAATTATCGTTATTTATTAAATATTAAAGAGTATATATTTATCGCTAGAGATTAAAAACTATTCTTTACCTAGCCCCCCCGATAAAATACGACGCGTTTAAGCCTTAAAACTTTATAAAGATCGTATTCTTATTATCCCCGTTATTATCCATTAACCTATCTTCTCTCTTTTCCTCTTCTATTAATTTATCCTAATTTATATCGAGGCCGATTATTTTTACGTCCGTTTTAGATTTTACCTTAATATTTAATATATTCTTATTATTAAGGATTATATTATTAATTTTAGTATAATTATAAAGTTTCGCTAGTTTAAACTCCTTTTTATATTAAGGGCCCTTTTAAGTTATATAATAATATAAGTTATATAAAGCCTCTCTACGATAGTAATTATTTAAATAAAATAAATTCTCTATATTAAAAGTTAGAGATCGTAGTTAAATTATTTATACTAGACGCTCGTTCTTTTATTTAAAAAAGTTTATTAAATTCGTTATTAAGGCTCCGTAAACTCTATCTCTTATATTAAATCCTATATTTCGTTACTCCGCTCGAGTATCTATTATAATAAAAAGACGATTAAGACTATTATTTATCGTTAAATAAACTTTAATATAACGGAAATAATAATTAAAATAGAACTATATATTTATAGATCCAGGATCTTTATTATACTTATTATTAATCGAGTAATCGGGATAATTTAAGCGCTAAATATTATACCTAAAAAGAATACTCGTTATATCTTTACGAATAACTTTATTAACGCCGAGTAGGGTAATATATAATTAATCCGTTATATAAATAACCCCCCCGAGCGTTTCGGGGTCTCCGATCGGGATATCGTAGTTTTTACCTATACTATATTTTACTAGTTTATAAAAGCCTCTTTTAAATATTAACCTCTCGTCCTTTATTAAATAAAGAATGATTTCTTCGGTATAAATAAAGTAATACCCGTAGATCTAGTTATAGGTCTCTTTTAGAAATATTTCGAATATTATTATAATACGGTAGTAATCCGATAGATTTTAACTATAAAGTAAATTAATTAATATATATATTATATTATAATAAGTATTAGGAAGAGAGGGTATTAACGATTTAAATAATAGTTCTAATATTATAAATTAATAATTAAAAGGGGATTAATAATTAAAAGAGATTATTTAAAATTTTATTAAAATTAAACTTTAATCTAGGAAATAATTTTAAAAGTTTAAAAGTTTTAGGCGGGGGGCTAGCCTTCTAATATTAAACTCTTAAGAATAATTAATAATAAATATACCTTAGGGTCGAGCCTAAAGTTATTTAAATTTAAGAGTTTAATTATCTAAAATTAAAGCTTTAGTTATTTAATATTAAGATTTTAAATTCACTATTATTATAATCGTAGTCTTATCGTTACTATATATAAGCTTTAATTATTATTACTATTTAAAAGTCTAGGATATTAATATTAATATACTCGTAATTATAGAAGATAGAGTTAATATATTTACGGTTTTAAACTCTAGTAGTAAATTCGAAATTTTAGCTTTATTATAATTATTCGTAAATTTAGTATTATTATCTAGAGGATTATTATAAACGACGCGGTAAAATTATACCGCGCGGATTTACTAGCTTTCTAACCGTTATTAAGGATTATTATAATTATATTTAAAAATACTCTATTAGATTACTATTATTACCTTATTAATCTCGGCTTATATAATATTATTCGCGATTAAGGAGGAGGGTTCCTAGGCGGCCCCCTTTATAAATAATAATAATTTAGCGTATAATAGTAGAGTTAGGAAAATCGGGTTATTAGGGTATTTAGGTACGAGTTAAACGATCGCCTTATAAAATCATTTTTATATTAGTTTTTAATAGCGGATCTTCTCCCTAGCCGGACACTTAAGGTATAAGTTAATATTAAATACTTTTTATCTACTTAATATATATAGGCCCTTTATTTATATATAATATTATCTCTTCTCCCCCGTTATTAATACGTTCCCGTCGATATTTATATCCTCTACCGCTTTTTATTATTTAGCGGTATAACCGAGAGGGTATCTTAAGCCATATATTATTCCGGCTAAATCGAATTCGTTTAACTAGTTTATAAAGATTTTAGCCGGGTACTAGTTAATTATAAATAAAATAATCTAATTATTTAAACGGATATTAGATTTAGGGATCTAGTCGACTTTTAAGATTCCTAGATTTATAAATAAAGTAAAGTAATTATAAGTTACGAAAGTTATATATCGGCGCTCGGCGGGTCTATTAATATTCTTTCTAACTAAATTATAAAGGTCGTAATAAATAATATTATATATCGTTATTCTTTAGGTTAGAGGTTTAGTAGTTTTAATATCGCGCTTCTTCTTTATAAATCTACTAGAGTCCTCGTCTCCTTTAATTTTAAGATTTATTCTCTTTTTCCTTTATTTTATAAATATTTCTTTAGTAGACCCTATAGCCTTATTCTTTCTAAATTTAATAAATATTTTCTATTTATATTTAATAGGCGTCTCCTCGTTATTAGGTTAATCCTTTATATTCTTATAATTATAATTAACGTCGTTATCGATTAATATAACGTCGTTATCGATTAGTATACTATTATCGTCGTTTTTATCTACCTTTTCCTTCTCCTTTTTATTACGAATCGATTATTCCTTCTTAATTATTTAAGTCTTAGATACCGCCGGTTTAATTTTCGGGACTAACGCGTTATTTTTATTTAATTTATATTTTATACCTAGCTTCGGGGTAGGCCTTTTATACTTTGGTTTAATATTATTATCTTCGAAGACTAGTCTATAATCCTCCGTAAAATAATTCTAGTTATAATATTAATATAATAAACGGTAGAGGTTAACGAGTAGGATTTATTAAGGTTCCGTTTTTTTTTTCTCGCCTAAAGTTATCCCTATATTTATATTATTAGAGGACGGTTTATTTAATAGATCCTCTTTATTATTATTATCGTTAGAGTAAGTTATATCGTTTAAGAGATCGTTAATCTCCGTAATTAATACTAAATTATAAATACTATTATCCCTTATTATAATTAGTATTAAAGTATAAAGATTAGATAAAGAGATTAAGAAAGTTAATTTAAAGAGGAGAAAGAAAAAATTAAAATTAAAATAAGAGTTAGTTTAAGAAATAATTTTAAAGTTTAAAGGTTTTTAGGCGGGGCTAGGGGCGCCTAAATATTATTATTAATAATTATATTATTTGAAAGTGAATTTTTATTATTTAAAAGTGAATTTTAAATTTTTATTTAGTTTAAAGACGTTTAAGATTTAACCGTTACTAGTATTAAATAAAGAAATTAGATTAGAATATTACTATCTAATATTAAATACTTATTTAAACTTTACCTCCTAGCCAAAAATATTCAAATTTTAAAATAATCTTCTAGAGTAATAACTTCGTATATTAATTAATATTAAATACTTATTTAAACTTTACCTCCTAGCCAAAACTATTCAAATTTTAAAATAATTTTCTAAAGTATTAACTTCGTATATTAACTAATATTAAATACTTATTTAAACTTTACCTCCTAGCCAAAATTATTTAAATTTTAAAATAATCTTCTAGAGTATTAACTTCGTATATTAATTAATATTAAATACTTATTTAAGCTTCACCTCCTAGCCAAAAATATTCAAATTTCAAAATAATCTTCTAGAGTAATAACTTCGTGTATTAAGATTTAGTACGTAAGGCTTATTAACGATTATTATTATTAATATTATTATTAGTGTTTACCGTATTAACCTTATTATTATTATCGTCGGTAGTATAATAATTCACTTTATTTATTAGTTTTATTTAAACCTTTATTATCTTTATTCGTTAAAGCTCTTTACCTCTCTTTATTTTTTATCGACTTATTATTTAATTATTTATAATATTATCCTCGTTAATATTTTATAAAGATTCTCCTTCCTTAGTAGTCGTTAAAGCCTCGATCCTCGCGTTTATATTTAGAGCCTCTAATAAATTATTAATAGATATATACTAAAAAATTAACGAAATAATACGTTAAACTAGAGAATTAAGGGTATAAATCGATCTAATCTAGGATATACTAGAAAAGTTCGTTAATAATATAGAGATCGTTAACGAGATTATTACGGAGGTATAAGGTATATTAATAAATAATAGATTTTAAACAGTAAGATTCGGGAGTAAATAAAAAGTATATAAAATACTAAACTCGACGATTCTATAAAATATCCGAAAATAGGCGATAGTTAATTATAAACGAAAAGAGAAATACATTAAAGGTATATAAAATATATAGGGGACTATAATATAAAATTAATAATTTAATACTATAAAGGAAAATCACCTCGGCCACGTAAATTAAATCGTTAAGAAATTTATCTATAACGATACTTATTTTATAATTATTTAGTTAACGGTTAACCGTTTAAAACGGAACGATTATAGACGAGGATCTACGCGTAAAAGTATCCCGAAAGACTAATAAACGTTAAATAACTTAAATAAAACTAACGCTCGTACTCTTTTAATTAAATCGGGCTTAACGGATAAGTAATTAATAAGATTAAAGATTGATCGAAAGTATCTAGTAAAATTAAGGATAAATAATAACGAGGGACTTTTATTACGAGGAAAATATAGGAGATATAACCGTCGAATCGTTAATAATAAAGAGACTAAACCTAAATCGATAGATTATAAGGTTAATAATAACGATTTAAGCGGTACCTCGGAGAATAAAGATATAGTACCTTCGAGCGGTAACTTTAATAAAAACGATAATAACGACGACGATAATAACGACGACGATAATAGCGACGACGATAATAACGATAACGATAACGGCGACGACGATAGCGGCGATAAGGATTAAGGAATAAATAATCGGGTTAAGTATTTCGGTTATAATTATATAGGCCTATCGGTTAATTCCTTTAAATAAATAGTAAAGAAAAATCTAAAGGCTACTAATATAAATAACGAGGCTAGTTAAATCGGTACCCTCCGGGTATTTATAAAAGCTAGGTCCGATTTACGATATATTTATTATATATATTTATATACTATAACTAGATATTTCGGCCTATAAATTAAGTTATTAAACGAAGAGAGTATCCGCTTACGATTAATTAAATACTAGCGTTATCGAAGTAATATAGATACTTTTAAGATTAACGTAACTATTAAGAATTAATAACGGATAATAACCCGATTATAAATAGACGATAATAAATATAGGGTCTATAGATACCGAACGATTAAAACGAGTATTAAAGTATTTTTAACCGATTAAATATCGCGGTTTATCGTTTATAAAATAGGAGGGCTAGAAGTATAGAATACTTAAAAAGAGACGAGTAACGTTATTATTAAAAGTATATTTAATTAATTATAAACGGGGGTAAATTTAAAGGGTAGCTCCGAGGTTAAAGTTAAAAATATTATAACGGAGGAGTTCGATATATATCTTTATTATTAAATAGAGCGGAACGGATAACCTAATAAAAAGTAGCTACGGATAATATTTTATTTATTAATATAATAAATTATCTAATAAAATCCGATATACTAGGCTTTATATATATACCTACGATTTAATTATAATTACTAATTAGTTTTATATCTTTATTATATTAAATATACTCGGCCTAAAGACTCGACCTTTTTCTAATATATTAATATAAACGTATTTAAATATCTCGCCTATAGGTATAAAGTTAATATTATATAAGAATTAATATCTCTTAACGATAAAACTATTAATAGTTATATAAAGATTATTTCAGGTTTTTATAAAAATATAATCGAATAATAAAAAAGGGTAAAGGGGCGGGGAAAAGTAATAAACGATTATATATATAAAATAAATAAGATCTAGGAGCTAGTAGATATAGTTAATTATAATTAGTTCGTTCTAGTATTATATACGCGTAGGGATATAAAGATTACTCGGCCTAAAATATTATATAATTTAATATTAAACCGCCTAGATATTACCCTCTAAAGAATTATCCTCCTATAATTTATAGAGGTAAAGGAAGATAACGAGACCCTAAATAATAAAAAGTCCGATAAATAATTAAACCTCGCCTTTATTTATTTAAAGTAGACGGCGGTAAATCTTACGTTATCGGGGTTACCGAATAAATTTAATTTAATCCTTTATCGATTTCCGGCCGGTACCTAACTCGTTTTAATATTACCCGTTAGTTAAATATTAATATATAAAGTAACTTAAGAGGACCTAATCGTCTAAGGTTATATTAATTTATTATTAAAAATTAACCGAGGGCGCGTATAAAAGGCTATTTAAAAATATTATTTAAAAGTATTAAAATTATTTAAGGTAACCTAGGGTAAAATAAAATAAACGGAGAAAAAGTTTTATAACGAGAGTAGTTTTTTTCGGTAAACGAATAATAAGATTAAAGGGCGCTAGTATTAAATTATATAAATAGCGTAGGATATTATTAGTTATAGGGTAAAACCGCGCGGCGCGGTTTCGTTTAACTTCGTTATTTTAATTTTAATTATAATAATCTTATACTAATTATTAATATTAATCCTTAATATTAATAATCCGCGTTATAAATTATATTAAAATAAAAATTATATTATTATTTATTAGTTTATTATCTAGCCCCTTAATATCGCCTCCCCGTTTATCTCCGCTATATATAAAGACCGTAAACCGCTTATTTAAATAAGCGCGCCGTACCCCTACCCTAAACCTCCGCCCTTATATAACCTTAAATAAGTTAGTTTTTACCTCCTCCCTCTTAAGTTTTTCCTCCGCTTTTACCCCTACCTTTACTAGTAGTAATAATTTATCGGAGGAGACGGAAGCGGGTAATAAAAAACGTCGTCGACGATAGACGGAGGGCGAAAAGATTACTAGTATATTAATAATAATAACCGATATATAATAGGATATAAAGAGATTTTTAAAAGCGCTTTATAAACTACGTAAAGTTTATACTTTCCGTTTAATATAAAAATAATTTTTCGATTTCGTTTATAACGAGCTACCTAGCGATTCCCGATTTAAAAAGTAATTAATATTTAAACGGCGCGACTCGCTAGTTAAGAGGTAAGGCTAGTTAGTTATTAATATACTTTAACGAGAAATTAAGGTCTTAGGGGAGTACGAAGTATTTAATATTTTTTATCTACCCGTAGAAAGGCTTAAAGCCGGTATTTTATAACTATTTAAAGATATTATTCTAGTTATATTACGGCTGGCCCCGTAGTAACTTAATATCTTCTATCGAGTTTACTACGAGAATAGATTAAATAATTTATTATTATTATTAATAAATTCTACTACTTAATAGCCCGCCGTTCTTATATTATTAATACTCTATTATTTAATACGGCCTTATAGGTCGACTAATTTTTAAACGATTTTAAAACTTTATTTATATTAAAGGGGGGTACGGCGACGAGTTCTCGATACTCTATACTAATTTAGTTTAATTATTTTATATTTAATATTATAGCGACGTATAGTAACCCTAAGAAAGAACGCCGAAGTAAAGATTTAACTAATAAAGTAGGCCGCGAGTATTATTTTAATTTACGATAATTTTAAATATATAGAAGGAAGGCGTAAGGAAAGAATAAATAATTATTAAGAATTCCGATTAATTATTATTACGTTAATTTTAAAAGTATATCTCTTCGATAAAGGGGCCCTTCGGTAGGATATATAGCGCCCGATAATTATATTATTATTAACCGAGATAATCGCTCGCTAGTTAATACCTACCGATATAAATATAAAGGTATATCCTTTATTTTTAATTTTATTACTCTTCCTTTTACGCCTTAATATTAATTAATATATATTAACGAAACCGAGTTCTAGATTCGGTTATATTATATCGAATTAATAATCTCGGCGGTATACGTACTTTACTTAGGTAATATAAAGTCTTTATAAATAAAAGCGATACCGGTCCTAAAGAAATTAGACCCGGTAACGATAAAATACTTCCCGATAATACTAGTATTTAAAGATAAAAGTACGACGGCTAATAATATCTATATATTAGAAGATATATTTAAATATTAACTTAAATTAGACGATAAGAGCCCTATTTTTAATATTAATATTCGATTAATATACGATAACCTTAAGATATAATTACGTATATAATTTATTAAGGCTTTACGTAGCGATATTTCCGAACTCTTATTTAATATTTTTAACTAGTTACTACCGAGCTTAAATCTCTAGTACCTTCGCTTTAATATATTATAATTACTCTATAAGATTTATTAAGGCCCTAGTAACTCTATGGATTTATTTACTTTATAATATACGGCCGATCGTTAAGATCGCTCTAAGATTATTTATTTAATAGACTTTTAGGTATTAAAGGACCTAATTATTTATAATTACTAAATATATATAATAAGAACCTAGGTTAGAATCTTAAGGTAGTAATTTATAAATCTTTAATATATAAAGAATATTATATCCTAGCTCGCGGTATAAAGTACTTTTAATACCTAGCCTCGTATATTAAGAAAGATTTCTAAAGCTATATACGCCTAACCTCTATCTACTCGCGATTAATAATTCTAAAATCATTAATATTTTTATATATACGTCGAAATCTATTTAACCCTACGATATATTATTAAATATATTAATATTAGCCTACTCCGTTACGTTTTACGCTACGTTATAATTCTCTTCTAGGCCGACGTTACTAGTACTTTAAAATATATATAGGCCCTACTCTATATACTTTATATAATAGATTTACCGATAATAATAATAAGATTATAAGAGTATATATTAACGAATAGTCTTATAAACCTACGGGGAATAACGGATATAAATTTCGAGCTCGACCGCCTTCTTAAGTTACTTAATAATAATCTTAAAGTATTTTAATACGACTAGTCCTATTATTCTAAATATACTAATATATTATTTAAGAATTAGGCCCTTAATAACCTATACTTTCTAAAGTTAAAGAGGATAATAAAGTTTATATTCGGAAAACCCTCCTCGGCTATATATCCGGTTAAAAGCGCGGCCGAGGATATTTAGAGTATAACCCTTAACCTCGCGTATAAGTCGTTTATTTATTATACCGAGTAAAATAAATTCTCTTTAAGCCTAATTATTAACCTTTTCGATACCGGACTTAAGCGATTAAATAGGAACGTATTAAAGTATAACGAGCGGTATACCTAAGAGTATATATTATTAGCGGATAATAAATACGAGGATACTTTAGCGGCTAGACTAGAGGTTAAATATAATTTTATATTAAAGAGTCCTATAATCCTAACTTCTACCTTAAAGTCTTCGAGTATAATATTTATCGACTAACTTAATAATAAATCCGCGCGGCGCGGGTTTATTAACTAGTCTTAAAATCGCGTAGGGCGTTATTTATATTAACGGGATCGAAAGGGGGTTAATTCTACTAGTTAATTCGCCGATACCTCTTATAATAACTAGCGTAATTATTATAATATCGTTAATTCCTCTTTTAATTTACCCGCCTTACTATAAAAGCTAGGTTATAAGGCGTAATTTTTACTATTATACTACTCTTTAATAATATAATATTTATTATCTTTATATTAAGTCTTTTTCGGCTTTATATTCCGAGGTTTATTAAATTAACTCTCCGCCGCGTTAATTTTAATACGAGATTTACTCTTTATAATGGGTATATTTAGTCGCTTAGCTCCTATTTTATTAATTACGGTTCTACTCTTAATATATATTTTTTTAATTATTAATTTATACTTTACCTTAATTAACTAATTATCCCTCCGCTCTTTAAATTTAGTTTACTCTTTATTAAATAACGGATTTAACCGCCGTTTTCTTTTAATATCGTTATATATTACCTACGCGTCGAATATTTTACCCTGATTTAACTCTTTTTATCGTCCCTACTTTAGGATATTTAATATTTTAATATAATATAAATAAAGGCTAGACTACGCGCTATTAATCTATTAATGTATAGTTTATTTATCGCGAATACTCTCTACCTACGTCGCTAAATCTCTTAAGATTTTATCCGGTATTATTAAGGATATAAGGAAATACTAAAACGAATCGACGAATTTCTTATTTAATTTTTAATATCGTTAAACTCGAAGTTTAAATATATACTATAGATATTTAAATAAATTCTTGTCTACCGATTTATTTAACCCTACGTAAATAATAATAGGCGCCTATAACTCTAGATTATAAACCGAGTAATAAAGGAATAACTTCGTATAATTCGACGTTTTATATTCCGTATTATTAAAAAAGGCGAGGCCGATATCGCGAATATAACTACTCCCGGGTATATTAAAGAGATTATATAAACTAAATATTATTCGAGCTCGTCGGTTAATATTTATATAATTTATATAAGCTCTTCTAAACCCCGATAAAGATCCTATTATTATATTATCGAGCGAAGCCGGCTCCGTTAAAGACGTACCGCTTCTAGGGCCTATATATTAAAGTAGATATAATAAAATAAAATATACCTACTCCTAATTATAATATATCGCGCGACTTATACGTTAATATACCTTTTAAATAGACGAAGGGAATAATTATTAAATAACCCTCTTTATATCTAGATTATTAACCCCTAGCCTATAAATATCCGTTATAATAATAATATATAAAGATAAGCTTTAAGCGGATAGTAGACCGAAATATATTATGATATTTTATTTATTTTAAGTAATTATCGCCGCGAAAAAAAGTACGACTAATTTCGTACCCTCGATCGGATACGATAATCGTCTTATTTATACGTATATTAATTAATATATATCCCTAACCTAGGTTACGGAATCTATAAAAATAATCGTCTTCGGAATATCCTAGGCGGTAGTAATCTACGACGGTAAAATATACTATAAATTAAATATACCGTTAATAGGATTATAGGTAGTATTAATTTAAATATATATCTCTAGCCGATTAAACGGAGTCTTTATAATAATAATATCTTCCGTAAAAGTATATCGCTCTCGTATAATCTTAAATATTTCGATATCGAGCGTTATAAAGACCCCTAAAAGAGGGATACTAGGTAATAATCATTTTCGGAGAATACTTAAATTAAAGTATATTAATCGAAACTTCTTCTACTCGGTTACTAGATAAAGCTCGTCGATTATTAATAAATATAACCGTAACGTAAAGCTAGTATACCGTAGTACGTTAATATTAAAATCATTCGAACTAGTAATCTTAAGACTTATAAAGATTATTATTATTAGTTATTTATCTATAAATCGTATTTAATTATTATACTATAAGTAAAGTAGCCGGAGCGTATCGCTATAATATTAACGGGTTTATTATTATCGCCGTTTAGAACGAAGGGTCGGTAATTAAATATACGATTTAATTTCTTATATTACTCTTCTAATAAAGTATTTAAAAGTATAATAATTAATACCGCTTTAATAGGTAAAAATATTAATAGTAAAATTTAAAAAACAATACTTTTATTAAATCTAGTTTTCGTAATTAAAATTAAATCCGTTCTTTAGTTTAATAATATATTTAAAGTATTATATTACTTCTCTTTAAGCTCGACCCCGAAGTAATATATTACGGCGCCTTTTATATACTCTCGATCTAGAGTTTTATATAAATTATCCATTTTCACTATAATAGGCGTAGACGCGAAATCGCCTACTATATATAGTATTATTATAATGAATATTAGTTTTAACCCTGAATATATTTCGCGGAGGGTTCTATAACGATATCTATAAAAGTATAAGCGACTCCGAGAATCCTAATTTGTTTAGAGCGCTTAGGCCCGTTTACGAGCGCTAAAAGCGCTCGCGGCCGCTTAAGATTCTTAAACTCGCTTACGAGAATATTTATTATTTACGAGCGTTTATTAATTATATTAATCGCGCTCGTAAACTATATCTTTATAATATTAATATAGCCTAGATTCCTCGTCTCGCTTAGGCTATTTAGATATATACCGATCTTTATTAAAATATATATAATATTCGATCCTACGTTATAAATTAGTCGCCTATAGTTATTTAGTAGAATTAAATATATAAAATTTATTTTAGATTTCTAACCTAGGTTCTAATTTAGGATATTTACTACTTTTATATTATTATAACCGCCGTTAAGAAATTACTCCCGATCTTAACACCCCTACTACCTCTTTTATATTATTAATTTAAATATTTATCCTAACCTAGCTACTAAAGGATTTTATTTAATATACCGATTAACGCGGTCGGCGAGTATTCGTTATAATACGTAAATATTTTCCCCGCGAGCGTTATAACTTTATTAATTTAATAAGTTTTCGTTTATTTATCCTATAATTATATTTAAATTATTTCTCCTAATCTCGAGCCCGCGCTCTACTTTTAACGGAAAGATATATACCTACGTATTTTTCGCCTTTATTAAAGTCGCGTAGGTATTTATTATATCTATATCATTATCTTAAAGAACGGCCTTTCCTCCGGTATTAATTAAAAGGCGCGTTAATAAAATAAAAACTTATAGGAGCCTATATTTAGATACGGAGGACGGGTTTTAAAAATCGTATATTTAGGGAAGGCTCTATAAAGATACCCGTTATAAATAGTATTTATTATAATATTATAAAGCCTAATTACGTAGGCGGTCTAGCCGAGGATAATAAATAAAGTATCGAGAGGCTAGTAATACTACGCTTTTTATAACCGGGCGGGAGTTTCAGGCTTTACGTAATTAAATATAGTTCTATATAATATAATTATTAGATATAAATAGTTACTTTATACTAGTAAACTTTTAACGGATCTTAAATACTCTATATAATATAATACTCAGCTTAATTTATTATTACGTATCGTATTTAATTATACCTTTATTATACTAGTTTATAGGTAGAGTTATTTTAAAATTATACTCTTCTTTTTATTAAGATTTAGGTAAGGAGTCTCTACTCCCGTCTTTTATTTCCTAATTTATAATTTATTTATAAATATAATTTAAGTTAATTTAGTATATTTATTATTTTATTTCTAATAAACCTATATCCTATTTTTTTTATAAGTCTACTTCTTATTATATTACGTTATTATATCGTCTATTAGATATTATTTTAATATATTAAATTTTAATTATACTACCGTCTTAACGAATTAGACGAAGAGGAATTTAAAAGAGGGTTTTAATTATATAGATAAAGAGCTTTAACTAGTACTAAATATTACGATTAAATAACTCGTATTATATCCCGAGGTTTTAGACCTTAAAAAATAGAGTAATAAAAATACTACTTTTATATTCGCTACGATATTAATAACCGATTTTCCTTCCCTATTTATTAAAGTTCTAGTAAATACCGCCTAGGAAGTAGAATATATAAGAGATATTATAAGATTCTACCGGAATAATATAACTACCCTTAAAAAAGAGACGCCTATATTTCTCTTTAAGCTCGTTTAACTCTTTATACCTAACTACTTTTTAAAATCTCTCTCTTCTTTTCCTATAATATTTATTACTCCCGTACCGGTCCCTTAATTCATATTTAATAAAAACTTTAATATTATAATCACTAAAGGCGCGGTATTAAGCGGCGAAATAATTAAGTTTATAATTTATAGATTTATTAAAACTAATCCCGCGCGACCTCTAAATAACGATATTAAATTCGAGTTCGTTAACCGTCTAATCTTTATTATAATCTTAATTAAAAAATAAATTATAGACTTAAAAGACGACCGACTTTACGGAATATACTTTTATAATAAATTATTATTACTTTTAATTACTCGCCGGCTAGTTAAATTCTTTAGATTTCGGTATAATAAAGAATAAAGCCGAGTTAATTTATATATTAAATTAAGTATTTATTCTTCCTCCGAGACTCGTAAATTTTATAATTTATATTTAGTCTTTATAGCGACGGATCCTTTAATATTTATAATACTTCCCCCTCCGCCTTAAAAACGTACTCCTTCCTCTTTATTATCTTTACTTAATCGTATTACTCCCTCTAAATATTTAATTATTATATTTAAGTTATTAAAGTATTTTTAAATAACGAAACTACCTTATTTTATAAAGCCTAAAATAAATAAGCGTCGTCGTAAATCTATTATAACCGAAGGGAAAGGCGATTTATATATAACCTAAAGGCGAAAACGATAAAGGCGACTTCGGAAAGTAATATTAAGTAATAAAGATAATAATTATAAAAACGATTAATTATTAGAGTTATCTATATTTAAAGAGTTAAAGGAAGATAAATAAAAAGGGTAAATTAATAATAAAGAAGAGCCGATTAATATTAAAACGGATTATTAATTTTAAAATAATAAGGAACTAGGCGAAAATATAAATTAATAAGAATTATAAGTTTATATATTTCGCCGCCTTCGTAGTAACTCTTATTAATCTTTTTCTTAATATTAAAGCGTAGCTTAATAATAAAGAGTACGAATATATAGTTAATTTTAATTTATAGGAATCTTACTACTATTTAATAGATTTTAAAACTATTAATATAAGGATTAATTAATATATTAAAATACCCGGTATAAAATATAGTCTTACCCAGTACTAAGTCTTTAATATTTATATCATATACTTCTAGGCCAGAAACGGCTTTAACGGTAGTATTCTCGCTAACGGTATAAACCTCGGAAAGGTATATCCTATCTTAGAGCTAAATTAAATTATTAATTACTAACTTTAAATAACTTCGTAGATAATTTAAATTATTAATATCTCCCTTTTCGAAAGCCTTCTTTATTAAATATATAATACGGTTAAGCGTTATCGTCGCTCGTTAAACCCGAAGGAGTAGTTATAGTATCGCGCCGTCGATAATAACGGGATATACTTAAATCTACTAAAGTTCTTCGCGTAATATCTATATAATTCTTTATTCGATATTATAAGAATAATCCCTAAAAAGGGGTTTTATTTATATTTTATAACTAAAGCTATCCTTCCCGTATAATATAATTAATAATTTAAAATATACGTACCTAACGAAGGAGTAAGGCTTCGCTTTATTATCCTTTATAATTAGTATAGTACCAGTAATCTTTTAATAACGGAGGATATCGACGCGATATAACCTATTTATCTTTAGTAATTCGCCGATTATAAAAACTAATATTTCGAAGGGGGGCCTCTCCGCCTAGATATTTAAAAAAGAAAAGGAGAGGCCGTCGAAAAAACGGAGTAATATATAATTCTAACTACTCCTAAATCCTATTAAATATATATCGCTCGGTTTTTTAATATCGAATATACCTAGACTAAAGATAAAGAACTACCGTTTAATAGGCTAAGGAGTAAAACTATATAAAAATAAATTAAAGTTTTTATCCTTATTATTATACCTAGGTAAATAATAATAGACGAGTTCTACCTAATAAAATTAATAGCCTAGGGGTTATAAACGGATATTTAAATTATATAAAAATACTTTCGGACCGGAATACTAGCCCTCCTCGCGATAAATAGTATATTTATTATAATAAGGCCCGGCGATATTAAAGGCGTTATTCGATATCTAAAAAATCCTAAAGTCAATAGCGAAGATCGATATAATTTTATAATAAACGAGGTTCTAGACTATAATAAAAAGTTTAAAGATTATATTACGAACGATAAATAAAAATCTCGTATATAAGATTTAGTCTTAATATTCGGCCTTCGTATAACTAACTTTACTCTATAACGTACTAAGAAAATTAAATAATTTAGGAAAGATATCTTTAATCTTTCTAAATTAATATATAACGACGTAAATATTAAATTTCTATAAAGCCGTCGTAAAGTATTTAAGGATTTTACTTCGAAATTCGCCGGTAATATTTAAGAATTACTTCGAAAATAAATAAAGATAAAGAATAATAATACGCTTTTTAAAATTAATTAGTCGTTCTTTAAAATTATAACTCGATAGTTATTTATAACCGCTACGATCTCTTAGTTATTATAGTATTAAATAAACTCGGAAGAGAATATAAATTAACGGTTTCTTATTAACGAATATACTCGTAATATATTTACCCCCGATGGCGATATAAGGGAGGGTATATATCCGTTTTTAATAATTAACCCTTTTACTAAAGAGCTTCCGAAGTATAAAATATTAGATATAATCCTTATAAAAGCGATCCGTAAATAAAGAAAGGTATTAATCTTCTCGAAATATATTTCGGTTATATTTTTTATATAATACGTAAGTTTTATTACTCTTCTTTAATTATAGTTTTAATTTTTCCCCGTATAAAATCACTCTCGACTATTCTAGAAATCTATATTAAAAGTTTTTTAGTATATTATTAAATACCTAGTTTATTTTATAACCGCCCGGCTCTATTATTAACGCCTTAATAAAATTATCCGCGAGGCTCTTATTAATGGATTTTAGGAAGAGTATATTAATAATAATCCGAATAACCTTTTCGTAGTCCTAGATTAAGCGCTCCGTCCGTAGATACTTATTAGGGTATTAAATACCTTAGGCACCGGCTTTACTCTATATAAATCGACGATAATAGTTCTTATAGAACCTATTAATAAACCTAGCGATAAAGACTAAATAATTAAATAGGTTTATAGGATAAAGTAATAGTACCCCGTCGCCGTTTATTAATTATCCTATATAGATTTTATAACCGGCGTCGTAGTAAAAGTAGTTATATTAAAAAAGGCGAAGGCTCGTAATATATTTATTACGGGTATCTTTAATATCGTAGAGTATATAATAAACCTCGACGGTTTAGAGGGAATAAAAGACGATAAGGATATACCGGATAATAATTAAAAGATAATTTTAATAATTTCGTTAAGAAGTAAATATCGGGTATATTCTAAATTAGGGGGTAAATTACTTCTATATTAAATACCTAAATTAGATCTATAATAATATTATTTAAATTTAAAAACTAATATTATATTTAAGAGCTAGAACTTTAGGTCATATTAATTATTAGTGAATTATTTCTTTTCTTACCTCTAACCTTCTAGACTCTACCTTTATTTTATACGATTACTTTTATTTACCTAATATATTTAATAAAGTAACTTCTTTTACCTATTTCGACTAGTCTCCTTTATATTTATATAATAAATCTACGCCGCTTTATAATACTACTTCCTTTATATTATTACGTTTATTTATTAGGCCGCGATTCTTTTTACTACCGCCGTATCGCCGCTTTAAATCCCGCGTCCTCCCTATTAAATAATCTACCCGAGGATTCTATCTAATATACCGATCAGCGCGGTCGGCGAGTATCCGTTATAATACGTAAATATTTTCCCTACGAGCGTTATAACTTTATTAATTTAATAAGTTTCTATTTACTTATTTTATAATTATATTTAAATTATTTCTCTTAATCTCGAGCCTACGCTCTACTCTTAACGGAAAGGTATATATTTATATAATTTTCGTTTTTATTAAAGTCGCGTAGGTATTTATTATATCCGAATCATTATTTTAAGGACCGGTCTTTCCCCTAGTATAAGGAAAGAGGTAAAGGGATAAAATAAAAAATTCGTTAAAACCTATATTTAGATAAGAAGGACGGATTTTAGGGGTTATTAATCTAGGAGTTTTACCTTTAAAGAAGACTCTATAAAAATAACCGTTATAAATAATATTTATTATAATATTATAAAGCCTATTTATATAGGCGGTCTAATTAAAGATAAAGATAAAGTATAAAGAAGTTAGTAATACTATATTTTTATAATTAAGCGGGAGTTTTAGGCTTTATATAATTAGGTATAATACTATATAAAGTCATCGCTAAAGGTAGGTAGCTACTTTATATTAATAAACTCTCGGTATATCTTTAATACTCTATATAATAAAATACTTAGCCCGGTTTATCTTAACGTATATTATTCTATTTTATATTTATTATAGTATTCTATAAGTAAAGCGATTTTAATTTAATACCTCTCTTCCTTTTAAATCCCCGGTAAAAGGGTTATTATAAAATAAATTCTTAAAATTTATTTTAAATCGATTTATTATAGATTCTAAAAGAAGATAATCTAAATTAGAAATTTAATTTAATTTAAATTATTAGATTTCTCCCTTCTTACTACCTTTATTTTATCTTTAATTATTAATCCTTTATCGATCGCTTTACTTTTATAGTAGAGATAATACTTTATTTAAATCTTTATTACTACCGCTTTACGTATAAATAATATCTTTATATTATATAATATTAAGATATATTATAGAATATTCTAGGCTAAAACGAATTTAGCTAGAAACTATAAACTTTAAAATATATATTAATAAACATATTATTTCTACCTTCGTTATAAAGAATTTTCTATTATTATTCGCGATACTCTTAGATAATACCGTCTTAGGAAAAGAGTATATTCCTAATATTATAAAGCTTAGCGATAATAGTATACCTTATTTTAAAGAAGAGATATTTATATCTCTCTTTACGCCCGCCTAATTCCTTATATTTAATTAATCTTTAATATCTTAGTTTTCCCGTTATATAATATCTAGTACCTTAACGCCGGTCCTTTATATTACGCTTAAGGAGAAACTTAATATATTAATTACTAAAGGTAGGTTATTAAGGGGGCAAGGTCTTTAAATACGCGGTTTAAGAGTTTATTAAAACTAATCCCGCGCGACTTCTAGATAGCGATATTATATTCGAGTTTATTAATTATTTAATCTTTATTCAAATTTTAATTAAAGAGTAAATCATAGATTTAGAAAATAACCGACTTTATAAAATATATTTTAATTATACTTTATTACTACTTTTAACTACTCGCCGGCTAATAGAAATCCTTAAATCTCGGTATTATAAAGAATAAAACCGAGTTAAAATATTTATTAAATTAAATATTTATTCTTTCTTTAAGACTCGTAAAGTTTATAGTTTATATTTAGTTTTTATAATAACGGATCTTTTAATATTTATAATACTCCCCCCTCTATTTTAATAATTTATTCTTTCTTCTTAATTACCTTTACCTAATCGCCCCGTTTTTTATCTCGTATTAATTTTTTACACTCCCGTCGTTACGGGCTAATCTAATAACTTTAGTAATATATATCGCGAAGCCGGAGATAAAAGGGTATAAATATAAATAATCTTTAAATTAAATATAAATTAATAACGATATAATTATCCTACTAGAGGTATATTTATTACGTAAAAAGAGGCGGGTAATCTTAAATAAATAATAAAAAGAGGAGAGATAATGGATATATAAAGGATAAATTTATTAAGGGAAAGATTAGCGAGGAGACGCGATTATATTTAGAAAATAAAAAGAGGCTAGGTAAGAAATAAAGTTAATAAGAACTATAAATCTATATATTTCGCCGTATTTATAGTAACTTTTATTAACCTTTTTCTCGATATTAAAGCGTAGCTTAATAATAAAGAATACGTATATATATATAAACTCGACGTATAAGAATCGTACTACCGTTTATTTAACCTCGACTTTACTAGTACTAGGATTAATAGTATATTAAAATACTCGGTATAAAAATTCATCTTACCTAGTACTAGGTCTTTAATATTTATATTATATATATCCGGGCTAGAAACGACTTTAACGGTAATACTCTCGCTAATAATATAAACCTCGGAAAGATATATCTTATCTTAAAGCTAAATTAGACTATTAATCGTTAACTTTAAATAACTTCGTAGATAATTTAGGTTATTAATATTATCCTTTTCGAAAATCTTCTCTACAAAATATATATAATTATTAAACGATATCGTTACTCGTTAGATATTAAAGAGCGGATAAAATATCGCGTTACTAATAGTAATAATTATTACTTAAGTCTACTAAAGTTCTTTAAATAATATTTTTACGATCCTTCGTCTAATATTATTAAATTAATCCCTAAAAAGGGGTTTTATCTTATATATAAAGTAAAAGGAATTATTCCTATATAACTTAATTAATAGCCGAAGATATACGCGTCTTATATAGGCGTAAGGCTTCTTTTTCGCGTCCTTTATAATTAATATAATACCAGTAATTTTTTAACGGCGGAGGAACTTAATATAATACGACCTAAATATTCTTAGGCGCCCGCCTAGTTCGAAAATAAAAGATTTATAAAGCCTCTTTCCTCGGATCTTTAGAAGGGAAAAGGAATAACTATTAAAGAAACGGAATAATATATAATCTCGATAACTCTTAGTTCCTATAACGCGTATATCGTTTAGCCTCTTAATATTTTATATAACTAAATTAAAAACGTAATATTACCGCCTAGTAGATTAGGTAGTAGGGTTATATAAAGATAGTTTAAAGACCTTATCTCTACCGTTATACCTATATAAATAATTATCGACGAATTTTATCTATTAAAGTTTATGGCTTAAGGATTATAAAGGGTTATTTAAATTATATAGATATACTACTAAATAGGAGTTCTTTTATTATTTATTATAAATAATATATTTATTACTATTAGGCCTACCGATATCGAAGGCGTAATTTATTATCTTAAAGATCTTAAACTTAATAGTAAAGATTTATATAACTTTACTACGAATAAGGTTTTATAATTTAATCGTAATTTAAGGCTTATACTAGGGACGGTAATAATTATCCTAATTTATAAAACTTAATCTTAATATTCGGCCGTTAAATAATTAACTTTACGCTACGATATATTAAAAAGAGTAAACGGTTTAAATATAATATCCTTAATCTCGTTAAATACATATATAAAGATATACCCTTCGATTTTTTACTCGGCCGTTATAAAATACTCGATAGTTTTACCTCGAAGTTTATTAATAAACTTTAAACATTACTTCGAAAATAAATATAAAATAAGAAAAAAGATATATATTTTACGTTAAGAAATTCGTTCCTTAGGATTATAACTCGATAATTTATTTTCGCCGCGATATTCCCTTTACTTTTAAAGTATTAAGGAGAATTAAAAGATAATATAAATTAATAATCGCTCGGTACCGATTTTACTCGCGATATACTCGACTTCGATAATAAAATAAAGGAGGCTATATATTTATTTACGGGGATTAATTTTTTTATTAAAGATATCCTAAGATTTAAAGGACTAGATAAGATTCTTAGGAAAATAAAACGGGAGGAAAGAAAGATTTTAACCTTCTCGAACTATATTATAATTACGTCGTTTATTTAATATATAAGTATTTTTACTCCCTCTTAACTACCGCTTCTATAATTCTTATATGAAGATACGTTTATTTATTATAGAAATCTTTATTAAAAACCTCCTAATATATCGCTGAATATCCTCTTTATCCTATAATTATTTAGTTATACTATAATAACCTAAATAATCGAATCCGTTAGGGCTTAATAAATAGATTCTAAAAAAAGTATATTAAAAATAAATCGAATACCCCTTTTAAAGTCGCGGATTAAGAGCTCCGCCCGTAGGTATTTATTAATATATTAAGTATCTTAGGCACCGGCTATACTCTATATAAAGCGATAGTAGTAGTTTTAATTAATTTTATCGGCGCTTCTAGCTATATAGATTAAGTTATTAAACAATTAAATAGGATAAATAAGAGTAGACTCTCTCTACCTACCGGTTATCGTATATAGATCCTTAGGACGGCGTTATAGTAGAGGTAATAATAACGAAGAAGGTATAGACTCGTAATATATTCGTTACGGGTATTATTAACTTTAAAGGGAAGGGAGCTATATCGTTATAATTTAGTCGGGTTACTTTAGTCGTAGGCGATTAATTAAGAATAAAAATAACGACGAGGATACGATATAATTATAGTATATTAATTTAAAAATAAAGGGTCGAGTAAGTTCTATATTAAATATTTAATTATTTCTATTTTAATTACCTAACCTAGATTCCGTAAAAAAGGACCGTATATTATAGGGCGATTCTATACTTAATAACTAGATCTTAAGCTATATTAATTATTTATAGATTACTTTTATTATTATCTCTAATCTACCCTTAAATCTTATCTACCCCTTTTTAAATAATTAATTATAAAAGCTTTATATATTTAAAAGAATACCTTTCGTCCCCTTTTTAATACTTCTCCGCCTAATTCTACTATCGCCCGGCTAGTACTACTACGTTTATCTCTAGCTTATACTCCTCCTACTTTTATTATAATAAGGTTACGATTAATATCTATTTAATAAACTAGTATCTAGTTCGAATTCTATCGGTCTTTATTATAGATCTACGTTATTTATTAATTTAGATTTCATTACGAATCTAGAATAACTTAATATCCAAATACCCAAAGTTATATATTAGATTTACGAGATCGTGTATTTATCGTAATTATAGGTAATACTTAATATATTAATACGTTTTAATTAATTAATATATTAGAGTTTATATATATATATAGTTTTATTATTAAAAGTTATTTAGGCTTAACCCGCTATCGCTAGACCGGATATAAAAATAGACGGAAAACTATATATTTAGATATAAACGAGGATATAAATAAGGAGTTTAACAAGGAGTTTAATAAGAAGTCTAACGAGGAAGGCGAAGCGTAGATCCTATATATAAAATCATTATATTATACGAGTAGTAAATAAGATTCGATATAATATAGGCTTTATACTTTAACCCTTACCGATATAAATCTAAATATAAACCTAAATACGGTTAAAGTTAAAGATATAATAACTAAAATTATTAGCCTATTATATAATACGCCGTTATAGGATATATACGTATCTTACTCTAGTTAACGAAATTATAATTTATACTTATCTATAAGGCCGGCCGATAATAAAATATAAAAGCGGTCGAACTAAATAATAAAAGTATAACGGTTAATAATAAACTTTCCTCTATAAATATAATATCTACGTCTTTATCGCTAAGGACGGAGATTTACCTAAAGGTAATATAAAAGGGCGCTAGATTACTAATAGATAACTAATTTAAATAGGATAATTCGGAGCGGTTATCGGCTATATACGACTTATTAACTTCTAAAGATAAACGGATTATCTACCGGTTATTTAGGGGTTATAAAGATTATAACTTTAACTCCTAATTTATAAGTAGTAAAACTAATAAATCTTAAATAAATAGTCTTTTAAAGAATCTATATATTAACCTTAATCGACGATGTTTCTCTTATATTAATATCGACGAGTAGTATTATTAAGTATATCGTATTCTATATAATATCCCTGGCGATATATAAGGGGTAGAATTAATTTTAATTCGTAAAGAGGTTAATAATATTCTAGAAATAAAGTATAATATTTACTATCGCGATATTATTAGGGTTTTACGGTTCTTATTAGGTCATCGAGCTTTTTAATATAATTTAGTCTACGCTTCTATTTATATATATAATCCGAGCGGGGAAAGAGTTTATATAGAGATATATATAGGAGATTAATAATAATTAAAGTAGAGAAAAATCGTTAAAGGTAGTATTATTATACCGATTCTACTCGCTTTAAATAAGATATTAATAATGTATTATCGCGGCGACCTTTTATTATAGCTTATTTATATTACGATAAGTAATTTAAACTATACTATACGTAAAAGTTAATTACGTCTAAGCCTAATTCTTTTTAGATTAATACCGGTAGTTAAAACCGGTAAAGATATAAACCTCTCTCCGAAAGTCTAACCTAATCTTTATTATACTATAATAGGTATAATACTTAAGAGTACGTTCTAGTATTCCTAATATACACTATACTTCGGTCGATAATTAATAATTATTAGCGCTCGAACGGCTTACTATACCGGGACTTAATATTCGGTATATTAATAGATAAATCCGGCGGTATTACCTTATTATAATTAATATAATAACGGATTATCCGGAGTAGGTTTTTATAATAGGAGTTAAAAGTAGTTAGTATTATTTTATTTATTAAGTTCCGCCTTAATAAAGGGAAAATATAACGATATAATAATTATTTCGAATATATAAATATACCTAGTAGCGCCTTTATAATTAGTAAATAAACCCGACTCTAAATAACCCGATAAATATCCGTTATATTCGGAATTTCGCTTAGAATTATATACTCGTTAATATATATTCGACGATGATAGTCGATATCCTTTATTAACTCTTAAAAAATATAGTTATAACCCTCTTTAAATAACTCGAATACTTAATCTAAAATATAATTCCTATAATTTAAAAGAGAAAAGGTTAAAAATAGATTATAACCGAAGTATCTATAACCCTTTAATTAAATAAACGTTTCCGTTAAGTCTTAAGTTTTACTAGTTTTAAAGAGTTCCTATATTTTAACTCCGTAAATTAATAAATAAAGAACGAATAAAAGGCGATTATTAAATAATTTATTATAATTATAACTCCTCTCCTCTAAAGGGCGCTAGCTATTCTTTATTATACTCGCGTCATACTTGATTTCGTTATGTTAACGTTATATATAATATATAATAAAGCGACCTTAAGCTATATACGTTAGGTTATATATCGGATTAATAAATTAAAATAAGTATTTAAGAAATATCGGCCTATTATAACCTTAAACGAGACCGCGGATAACAAGGAGAATTAATATTATTTTAATATACCTAAACTATACGGTATTACTTATTATAAAGACTTTATTCGGCTTTATAAAAGCGTATAAAACTATAATATTTACTACAGCGAAATAACTTATAAATTCTTATTAAAAGAATTCTATATTAGGATTAATAAGAATAAAGGATTCGAGATTTAAATCCTAGAATATAATACCCGTCGAACTAATATACTAGTTATATAGGATCTTTTGGATTTTCGCGATAACCGAAGGCGTATTATTATTAAAATAGTATTAGATACTTATATTATATAACTAACACGTATAAAGTCTATATAGGACTTATTTAAAGAAGGTCTCGACGTCGAATATATAACCTAATAGGGCCTTAATCGGCGATAATAACGGTAAATTAAATAAATAGTAACGATATAAAAAGTTAGGTCCAGCGACTTTATCGATACTTTTACTATATTTATCCAAGAGAATTATAAGAAGTTAGACGGTATTAAACGCGATTTAATTAATATAATTCGATATAAATAAGACCTATCCTAGATAGAAGAATATTATATCGATATATATACTTCGGTAATTTATTAGGCCCCTAATAATAAAGATAAGAGTAATATTAAACGTTTAAAGAAGTTTATAATTCGATATATACCTAGTTAACGAGATACGTCTAAGAGTCGTTAAGATTATATATAAGTATAATCGGATCCCGCTAATGATAACCGAGTTAAAAAGGAAAACGAGGAACTTAAAAGAGAATTAGGATAATTTAAAATTATTATTATTATAATTAATACTAAAAGGTATAACGAAAAGAGTAAACCGGCGATATATATTAATACCTTTATTAAGATACTCCGGTAGCGAAATAATAACGAAGTCGACCCCGTCTATAATATATTCGAAGTCGAGGTTATTTTTAAAAGTAAAGTAATTAACCTTTAAATTTTAAATTCTCGGCGGTTCTTTAAGGTATATAATATCCTTCGTAGTACCTATTTAATACCTATAAATAAAGAGAAAACGGTATTCTATATAAATAATTTCGTTAATTAAAATTAATATAATATTATTTATAATTAGGATTTCTTATTTAAAGGGATTCGGGCCGCTAATCGTTTTATAAAAAAGAATTAATAAAGTATAATCGTACCTACCCTCTTTTATCTTATTAATATTAAATAATTTATATTTAATTTAAAATACTTTCGTCGATATTATAAAAGCTTTAAATTTAGTCTTAATATAATACTTTTATCTAGTTTAAATCTAAGATAGATTAGGCTAGTTTTAATTTAGACGCGTATAGATATATTAAATAATCTTTTATTTTAATTTCCTCCTAAAGTACCCTCCTTTATAAATTATATTATTAAAATCGCTTCTATACCTAGTTATCGCGCCTTAAATCTTAAATATATTTTATAATATCCGTTTCCTAGTCTATTTCTTATAGTATAAAACGGCTAAAAATCTTAATTATTAAATTAAATATTATCTTATCGATTAGTTATCCTAACTACTAAAAATCGAATTAAGAGTAAATATATTTAAAAAACGACGGCTATTTATAAACGAAGTTAGGTATAATTATCGAGGACGGAGATAAAGACGAATTTAAAGACGAAGGAGGCGAGATTATCGACCCGTCGCGACCTCGGAAAAAACTACGAGAGGATCGGACGTATAATTAATAACATAATATTATATTCTTATTATCGCGAGTATATCGGGGGGTAGGTTTATAAATAAATTTAAATTAATACTTTATTAACCTAAATTAATATAGCCTCCTATATCTTCTTTATACGGTTATTATATCTCGACCTATATAATACCCTCCTTATATAGTAGTAGCTACTCTATATATAGAGGAGTATATTTATCTAAAGAGTATATACGCCTTATTAATAATTTTATTCCTTTATTACTCCGGTCCGAAAGCTCCCGCCCTAATAATAACTAATTATTTTTATCCGCCTATAAGTCGAGTTAATTAAGATATAAATATTATAATAAATAAAGATACTCCTAGGAGGTTAAATTTTACGACTTCCGTAAAAATAAAATACGGTATCTCTAGGTAAAAATAAAGCGGCGAGATACTCTAATATATAATACCGTGGGCTACGAGGTTATTTTATTAAATATACTTCTATACCTTTCGGCTACTATTTTTATAGGATAAAAAAGTAATAACTACGGACTATAAGCGGACCTTAAAATAAAACTTAAACTCGATAATTATATAAAATAAATATAACTTAAGGTTAGAAATAGGATAATTAAGAAAAAGGAGTTTAACGAAGATATTAATAATATCTTTATACTAAACGAGGTAAGAAAGGTAACGCGTTATTAATCTAATATATTATCGATATATACTAACGACTATATTAACTACTAGACTTAATTAGCGAGAAGAGGATTCGGATAATAAAAAAGATCCGCGAATATATCTAAAACTATTATATTTTTAGAAGAGATATAGTGGAAACCGTATAAGGACTTTTAACTCGGAAGTTATAAATAATTAATTATAATAATAGTTATATATAGGCCTATTATAACTAATATTAATAATTACTACCTTATTAATTATACTTATATAGTAACTAGCCGAGAAGTAAATATAGGTTCCTAAATAAAATTATAATAAAAGTATATATTTCTTTATTCTTCTTAAAGGGGGTAAACGTATTAAAGATAAAGAATATAATAAAATATATATTCGAACTAATTCGAGTTAAGACACTTTATTTAATATACTTAATAATATATATTATAATAAAAGACTACGAATTTAGCTTTAAGAAGACGATAGCGTTCTAAAGCGAGTAAATTAAAAGTATATTATTCTTTCTAATAATTCCGATCCTTTTAGTTAACGCTAATATTCTATATATAAAAATATACGAAGATATATAAAGGGGTTAGGAAGGATTTAGACCCGAATACCGCGAATTAATCCTATAAATACTACGGGAGAAGATTAAGATATAAATTAATTATATACTAGAGGAGGATAAATATAATATTAAGGCGATCCGGGATTCCTTTAAAAAAGAGGATAATTATAATTTATTCGATAAAGATACGAATAAAGGAGGGTAGGATATAGTGGATTCGTAAATTTCATTTAATTTTATTTCTTTACTAACTTCTTATAGATACCTAACGATAACGATAATAGAAGTAGTGTATATTAAGAGAATACTACTAACGAAAATAATAGTATATAAGATAATCTGGATAATATAGAATAAGAAATAATAAATAAACGAGATATAGTAATACTCGTCGACCGTATAGTTTATAATTTATTAATATAGATATTAAGCAAGCGTTAAGAGTAGTAATAAATAAAAACGACTATCGAATATAATAATATTACTCTCTTCGTATACTATCTAGTCTATTAACGGGAATATTAGGTAAATAAAAGCTAAAGTAAAGAGAAAGGAAAACTATCGTAAAAAATAATAATAATCTCTTTTTCGTAGAAATAACTAGCTAAAATAAAATACTAGGTTATAAATAAAAATTAGATTAATACTTTAACTAGTCGACTATTATAGTCGCCTATAACCGACTATATAGAAGAGGTATATAACCGCCTATAACGGAGTTATATTCGCTTATTACTATATTATACTATATATACTAACTTTTATTAAATAAGAGTAATTAATAATAATTTAATAACGCGGGATAAAGAGCTAAAAGATAGATTAAATCTAATAAATTTTATACTTCGATTCGATAGGAGAGAAGATACCCTATATTTAAATATTATATATACTAAATTTAAAGTAAAATATAAGGTAAAAAAGGACGAGAGGATTTAGTACTAGCTACTAGCTTAGACTATATTCGATAATAACTAGGGTTTTTAGAAATTTTTAAAATATATATTAATAGTTAAGATTATTAAAGCTACCCGGGGTTCTAAATATAACTAAAAGTTACCGTCGCTATAATAGTATATCTATAATAAGAGATTTAATATATAGATTTATATATCTCTTATATTAAAGAATATAAATAGAGTAATAGTAATAGAAGTTAAAAGAGAGTATAAACTATTATTAACCCTAATATAAATTTAAAATAAGAATATTATCTATATTAAAATTTCGCGTTAACTATAAAGCTATATCTAAAATAGAAAAGTAATATAGGCTAAATTATCCTAAAAAGACCTTTAGTCGACCGATAGAATTATATTAAATAAAATATTAAGGAAAGTACTTCTAGTAATTATTACGTATAAATTAAAAATTAGGTATATAAGTTTTAAATATTCTCGCGAGTTAAAGGTATTCTTAGAAGCGAGCTAGATTCTCAATTATACTTAAGTATATTAATAACGCTCGGGAGTTAGAATATAATATTACCCCGCTTAAACTAGCTTAACCGGCTCACGAGCGCTCAGAGCGCTCAAAGCCTACTCTATACTTTTATAGATAAAAGAGGACCTACCGATAATAAAGAATAAGAGCTAGCGATAAATAATTATCGTTATAGTAATAATCGAAACTCGAGTTATAATTAAGGATTTTTAGATAACCTATATTTATTTCGTTATATATACGATAAATAGTATTATAAATAATTATATTCGAAAGAGTATATATAGAAGTATTAGCGCGCGATTAATTTAAATTTTATTCTAAAATAATTAAATAACGATCGCGTCGTAAAGTTAATTATTAATAAAGAAAAAAGTTAACGGAAAAATTTATATAGGTAACCCGCGAAAATAATACGAACCTAATAAAAATATAGGGTTTTACGCTCAGACCTACCGCCGTTTAGCTACGAAGTTAGTATTTCTAACCCGAAGGGGCTTAGTAAACGGGAGCTAACCCGAAGGGGCTTAGCGGTGGCTCGGCAGGTCTGAGGGACTGAGGCAACCTCAAGTGGCAAATGTATGCCGGCTTAGTAATCTGCCAAGACCCTGCATTGGCGCCGGTCGTCAGCTCTGCCTCCCAACGTCATGCTTTCTGAAAAGCTTTGCGCCCGAAGAGGACTCATCGTAGAGATCAGTCACCTGCTACCTCAATCTAGGATAATCCTGACCTCCTCAATTGTCCTTGCATTACTCCTGAGCTTATCCTTCCCTCTTGATCCTTTCCCCTCCCACCCTCAGCGACACAAAGCTACCACTATCATACTTGGTCATTGGTACAACGCAACACGTTGAGCCTCGCTGTTTTGGGGCCTTATACGGCACCCACGCTACTGGTGTATACAAAGAATCCCAAGGATCGATTATCGTCGCAGCGCAAAGATGTCAAAGGTCGTACGCAGTGTCAAGAACGTCACCAAGGGCTATTCCCATGTCCAAGTCAAAGTTCGAAATGGTCTGTACACACAGCGATCAGTCTTTGAGTAACAGCTGACTCTAGCTATCAGCAACGAGTAACGATCCATGGGGACCTACGGGCACAGAGATGAGCGAGATCGCTCAATTGACTTTCAATGGGTACGCTGTCTCCGGCTTTGCCGCCCGACATCCTAACGTAAGCAGCTCAAACGACTTTTACGAGATCATGGACATGCTGGATAAGCGAATGAATGACAAGGGCAAGAATTGGCGTCATGTGCTCAAGTCGCTGAAGGTGCTGGACTACTGTTTGCACGAGGGATCAGAATTAGTCGTTACCTGGGCGCGCAAGAATGTCTACATCATCAAAACGTTGAGAGAATTCCAATATGTGGATGATGACGGCAAGGATGTGGGACAGAATGGTGAGCAAAGTATCCCATGGTGATTTTCTCAGAGCTGACGGGCCAAAGTCCGGGTATCCGCCAAGGAGCTTACTTCGCTCATTCTGGACGAAGAGCGCCTGCGGACTGAGCGGTCGGATCGAAAGACATGGAAGTCAAGAGTCACTGGTATCGATGAATTTGGACCCCAGGGCTTTGGTGGTGGAGAAACAGCGACACCGCCGAGACGTAGACCCGAGCGACGCAAGCAAGGCACCGAGGAGGAGGATGCTGAATACAAATTGGCGATTGAAGCCAGCAAGTACGAAGCAGAAGAGGACAGAAAGCGAAGGGGTCAAAATGCAACACCTGCTCAGGATGATGATTTAGCGAAGGCAATAAAATTGAGCAAGGAAGAAGAGGAGCTGCGAAGGCGGGAGCTGGAGGAGAGCAATGCTGCATCTCTCTTCGATGATAGTCCAGCTCCCAGCAGCCAGCAGCCACAGTATACAGGCTTCAACCAGGGTTATCAGCAGCAAGGAGCGGTAGACTGGTTTGGGAATCCTGTCGACCAGCAAGCGCAACAGCCACAGTCTACAGGCTACCTCAACAATGCATACTCACAGCCTACTGGTTTTCAAAACCAGCAGACTGGGTCCCTAATTGGCTTTCAACCCCAGCAGACAGGACTGGACCAATCTCAATTCCAACAGCAGCAGCCAAACTATTTACAACCACAGCAAACCGTCCAGCCTCAGCAGACTGCTTTCGATAATCTGACCAACCCATATGGACAGCAACAGAATGGATTTGGTAATCAGTTCCAACAACAGCAGCCGCAACCGCAGGTCAGCCAACCAACAGCGGGCAGCCACAATCCTTGGGCGACAAATCAGCTGTCGAACTACGATGCGTTGAAGCCTATGCCTACTGGATCCAATAATCCATTTGCCGCCGCTCGCCCACAGGTCCAGCAGCAGCAAAGCAGTCCACCCTCCCTAAGCTCACTTGCGGAGCAGAAAGCCACCACCAACTTCAACAATCAATCCTCGTACAACCCTATCGCTAGCTACCAAGCTCCTCAACAAACTGCCACACAATACAAGCCGATGAACCCACAGCATGAGCGCTTAAATGCTCTCCTAGCATCTGGTGAGGGTATGGATACCTTTGGTAATACGGGCGACCTTAGAATCCCATCCCAGCACACAGCACCAGGCACCTTCGTTAGCAATTCTGGTCAAGGTCTCAACCAACTACACGCATCAAAGACTGGCGGTAACAACCCGTTCCTCAGTCAGCAATTCACAGGTGCACCCCAGCAGCAGCAACAAGGTGGGTATGGTATGGCACCAGCTCAGACCGGCCCAGCAGGCCTCAATGGATTGGGAAGCAGTCCGTTTGGTCAGCCAAACAACAATCCTTTTGGTGGGCAGCAACAACGTCAAGGTCAACCTCAGGGCGGGAGTCTTATTGATTTGTGAAAAGGGGCATCGGTTTTTGGGTGGGAAACGGCAGGTTACATGCATATTGTATTTTGGGCATTCGCCAATCTCGATATCATTGAGTTGGCGACTCAATTCTCTAGCTGTAAGGCTTGTGAGGGTTGTCTTTTCAATCGTGCTTTTGAGATACCAGATCAGTTGCTAACGTTGTAGTATTCCAAATTTGCCACTTGCTATCCAAAATTCGGTACTCCAACGAATTTAGGAGCGCCAAGGGTGACACAAGCCCAGGGCTATGATTCCTTTTGCTCTAGGTCTGAAGACATAGCGGTGACATGAGAATATCCCCATAAAATACAAGGCTACGCTGTACAACCTAGGCGACGTTCAATAGAGGAGACCTTTGCTGCCCGGTAAGGATTCACCCGCGATGACTTACTTCACTTTCCTATTGTTATCCTTAGCGCCTCTTTTAAACACCGGATTGTTGTCGCTATTCACTTCCAAAAGCTCCTGCCTCAATAAGAATTTTCCCGTTCCTTCCACGAATACGTTGCCTTCACACAAGCGGTACCTCGCTCACAACTCATTTCTGGCTCAATAAGTCAACTTTTTTGGCTATTAAATTTGTCATTACCCTGCATCCGCATCAACTCCAACTATAAGATACGATCGTTGTTCTCTCAAGATCCCCTTCTCACTGGCAGCTTATAACGGAATGATCAGTCTAGTCGACTTCTACTTTCCACTTTCTTTTAGTACACCTGTCGCCATACAACCTATACCTACCACGACAATGCCTAACACAGCAGAGGAAGACGCTCTCACCCAAGCGCTCATTGCGCAGCTGATGGCAGACGACATGGGCGAGACACTTGAACAACACAACCGGCCCATTGGCTCATCAGTCGAAGACTACGAAGACCCTTTGAGCTCCTATGAGAGCGGACAGCTTGAGGGTAGCGAAGGCGAAGATGGCACTGGATGGGGCGACGAGCAAGCGGAAGGGTCCGGATCTGGCGGTGCCATGAACACCAGAGAAGAGGCTTCAGCCGAGCCTGCTGTTCAGTATCCTGGAGGCTGGGACTCCCACACTGCCTATTCCGATGGTTTGCAGCCGGCTGCAACAGGCACTGAAGAGCAGGTCGAGATAGACGGCGTTACATTCAGCATGCTTGCTCGCTCCATCACAGACAAACGCAACGTCTCCGATCCCTTGCCTGAAAATACCACACCATCCAACCCTATTGACTCCTTTTCAATGAGTATGCCAAGCATACCTGCTGGATATGGCCCCGGGAATGTACGGTATGACGCCTCATCTCCGTCGGCATTAGAAGAAGAGTCTGCTGCAGATGCTGTACAGCATGACACTTGTACGAACCAGGCTCTCCCTTCGGTCGACCAGGGTCTCATCAATGTCTGGGGACCTGATGATATGGACATCGATACATCGTCAGCAAAGAACAAAGGCAAGGCCCGTGCCACCAACACGGACGAAGAAGAAGAAGATGAAGACGATGGCGAGGAAGACGATGACGAGCAAGACGATGGCGAGGAAGACGATGACGAGGAAGATGACGATGAAGACGAAGCCGACCACGGCGAAGACCGGGACGACGAGCACGAGCAGCCGACTCCCAAAGCAAAAGCCATACAGCGCTCCTTCGGCTTAATCAACTCCTTCAACGACGACCCATCAGGCCCTACCTACCTATCTAAAGCAATGGACCGATACACCAGAATAATTTCCCGAAGCTTACGCCACCTTCCCAAACGCGACCTTTCCCAAGGCTCCCTCTCCCGCACCTCGATCCCCAGCGCCCTCTTGAACACCTGCGCTTGCGACAGCTGCCTCTCCTATCCCGGCTACAAAGACGAAGACGGCAATGAAATCCCATTGATTCATATCCCGTAAGTGAGCTTCTCCATCCCAACACCCCTCGTTTAGACAAAGTTGGCAGTCCCGAGAAACTTTTCTGAGCTGCCATACTCCAAACCGACGTGTCCCGACTCATATTCTCCTCAAGACGTAATCGCTGACTGAAATTTTCTAGATGGCCTGGCAGTGAGCGCGACGACATTGCCGAGAGAAGGGAGGATAACGAAGTAGTGGAGATCCATGTTGGGGAGGAGGAGACAGTAGATAGTATCTTAAGGGATGTGTCTTTGCGCGATGAGCGACGGGAGAGAAATGAGAGGGAGGCAAGGGAGAGGATGGTTGCTTGCTAGCGGTGATGGGGAAGGCTTCGGAAACTTTGGATCCCACTAGGGCGAATGGCCGGGTGATAATGACTTGGATGAGGGGCTTGGCTTGATGATGGATGGTAACGAGTTTACGAGATCGATTGGACATGCGCAGCAGGCTGTATTTATATCCCTAGATGAGAGGAGAACACGGAGTTCTGTATATGCCTTTGAAGGTCGAAAAATTATATTCCAACCGTGCATGTCATTGGCATCTATCCATCTATCGTTCTACATTTCCAGGCATTCTACCAACACCCTTTCATCGCATCGAGGACACGGCATTTTTGTCATCCACAGAACAAAGACAACAAACCCTTCCCTTCGTTTCCAACCCCTCGCTGCTCTCCCGGCTCTTTGCTCACCCCCTCCATCTCACCCCCCCCCCCCATACGAAATCTTCTCCAACCCCTTCTCCTTCTCAAATACCCTCTGAGCCCTCTCCTTCATCCCCTTCCTATCAACTTTCACATTGCCGCCATATTCCAGCTCGCCAGGCCCAATAAAGAACACTCCACCTGTGGGTTTTTACACGTTACTCATCTGCTCTCTCATGCACTCCATCACCTCATGCTCATCCAGTGTCGCTCCTGCCGTTTTCACGATATAGGCTGCAGGCCGGTCTTCGGCGGCCTTGGTGTGGATGCTGACGACGATTACGTGGGCGATGGCGTGGTGGGAGAGGAGAGTTTCTTCGATGGCGAGGGGGAAGATGGTTCGGCCTGGAACGAGGAATTTGTTAGTCTGTTCGGGAGGGTGACCAAGCGAGAAACGATAAAATACTCACCTCCAATTTTCATCATCTCCTTCTCCCTCCCGGTAATATGCCAGTTCCCCTCCTCGTCCTGATATCCAACATCCCCACTATCAATCCATCCATCAGCCGTACTCACTTTCCGTGTAGCCTCCTCATTGCGCCAATACCCCTTCATAGCCGTCAGGCTCTTGAATTGTAAATTGCCTATTTGGCCTTGGGGAAGGATGTTGCCCTGATCATCCACGGTGCGGCCTTGAGCGTAGAAGGCGAGCTTACCTACGCAAGTGGAGGCCGCGGGGACGGGGACGTGGGAGTCCTCGCACGTTACGAACATCGAGACTTCGGTCATGCCATAGAGGACGCGGACGACTGTAGATGGGGTTGGAGTTAGTAGTTTGTTTGAGAATTGAAGGACGAGTGTTGTGATAGATTCATTTGGTCAATGTGGGGTTTGGAAACACTGCTCGACTTGTACGATGTGCAGTTGCTTTTGTGTTCCTATTTCTGGAGAAACGTACCAGGCTTCCTGAAAAACTTATCAACAGCAATTCGAGTTGGCCTGGGTATGATCTGTGCTCCCGTCAAGACCATTTGCAATTTTGAGAAGTGGATATCAGAGTGAAGCTCACGCTGCGCCAGCGCGTCCAGAGCTTGCTTCGTCGTCCACATGATATTCACATAGTGCATACCGACCGCGTCGAGATTGCGGTCGAGGCTGAATTCCAAGTAGTCGTAGACAACGAGTCGGGTGCAGCTCTTGAGAGCGTTGAAGAATATTCCTTGCGCAGCTACTCGCATGGAGTTGAAATTATGACTCCATGTTGGCTGCTCCGGCGATGGGGTCGTGAAGTACTGATATGTAGTGCTAACCCACGATGAGGCCTCTGTGGCTCATATCTACACCTTTGGGGTCGCCGGTGGTGCTTTATGTAGTCAGAGCACAGCCTCAACACGTCCTCAACACGTGTGGAAGTCACAATTCGTTGGCTTACCCAGAAGTGTAGATGATTACAGCAGTACTTTCTGCATCCTCTTCTGTCTCGAACGTTTTCCACTGCAAAGACGGACCTCCTCGAAAATCCAGAAGTGTATGCTGGCGCTCGAAAACACGATCACGTCTCAGAGTGGAATATTGAAACAACGTCTCATCCCAGGAGAATAGCCGAGCATTGGGGACGCCAGCAATGTTCATTGCCATCGCAATTTTGCCCTCGTCAGCCCCCTTTTGCGCCAGTACAAGGGCCGGTTCGCAATCTCTGATGATTGCGGATTGTTGTGCAGCGCCGAATTTGGGATCGCACCCAGCGAAGATACCTCCTGCGGCTATGGTAGCTAACATGATTACTGAGATATATGTACTCTCCGCACCGATAGCTATCAAGCGAGCTCCTGGATCGAGACCTGCTCTCCGGAGGCAAGAAGCCAGTGTTTTGACAAGGTCCTTCAGCTGCTCGAAAGTATACGACACGGTTTAGGGCATGATGCCGAAATGCAGAAGGGTAAAGAGGGATTGAACCAGCCTGGCTCTTGGTTATAGTCGTCATTAAGAGACGACGCCCCAGCCGTACCTATTCCAGGTTGACCAAGTAGAAAAGTCAAGAGGTTGGTGGGTCGCGTGGGCAAGGTGACGTTGAAAGTCTTGGTTGCTTCCCCTTCGAGGCGTTGGACACCTTGGGACGTTCCATTCGAAGATGGTGTTTCCGATTTCGTGCGGAATGGCTCTCCGTTGTAATGTGGAATACCGATATCTCCCATGATTGCGGAACAGAAAACCGGTGAATTAGAATCGTCCAGAGTAGTGGCCTTTAGAATTCAGTTTTGTGGTGGATATATTTGAGAAGATATAGTAATCGTTGCTGACATAATGTCAAAGATCCTGAGCTTGTGTCACAGTGCTTGGTCCTTCCGCCGGATAAGGGCACCAGGCGTGAGGCTCTGACTGCTTTGTTCGGTGCTTCATCGGGCTAAATGGGGCATGTAGTTGCCAACCACGATCCTTAGTAAGCGGCCTGATGCTATGAGACGCAACTGCGTATGTCTGCAGATCATGTACCGCACGGATGGCCTATCTGCTTAGTACGGGATGGCGAATCATCTTCGAGCGAAGGTAACAAGAATTCACAAGTCGTAACCAAATCGGAGTTCGTCTCCAAGGAACTTGGAATAAGGGTAAACTTCAATGTAGATAGATAAAGATGGAGGCGCAATCGAAATGTAGAAAGCGCTTTCACTTCAGACGCGGGTATGTGACTCTAAGTGCGTTGCACTTGCAAGGACGCGTGAATGATACGCTAGAAATGAAGAAGTGGGAGGAACTCATCACAGAGCAATGAAATGGACAAGCGTAAAATACCAGGCCACATTGTACAGGAGTCGAATTGGCTACCTAGCTAGATGATTGATGAATTGTGTATTCCATCAGGGATCCTCTCGGTACCCGCATATTTACTTCCGTGGAAACTGCCTGCATAAGACAGTACATAGGCCAAAAGAAAGCCTAGCTGATTCTTCCGCTTGTCAAGTTGACTCGACTCTGGACAGCCAATTTATGACCTTAGCGATGTCAGTAGTTGAAGCCCGCTGATTACCCATTTGGTAGCACTAAGAAAGATTTTACCATCATAGCTTGCACGAGCCCCACCTTCTGCCCGTAAAAGCTGCCGTCCCAGCTGTTTGCCTGCAGAGTCAGGTTGTACATCCCAAGACTATCAAGCTCTCGGGCCTTGGCCTCCTTCAGAGTCTCAACGGTGTAATGCCACAGTGCGTTGTTGCCTTGGCTGAGAATCTGGCCTGGCGGCTTGAGGTGTCCAGCGGCATTGGGGCCAACCCACAGGAAAGGGATGTTCCGACCAGAGCCATCCGCCAAAGTGAGCCACTCGTCCATGGAGGCCGTTGCTGCTGACCAGGATAGGGATGTCGCTAGTCCAAGGGAGTGGATGATTGGGATTGGCTTGTAGGAGTCAGGGTCGTTGCCGAGCAGAGCGGTGAATCTGGCGTGAAGATCCTCGGGAGCTGGGGAGTCTGTGATGGAGAGAAACATATGTGGCGTGCCTGCATTTGTCAGTTTAGTGGCTCTCCGATGGAACGTGCGCACGATTGCTTACGACCACAATAGTATGGGCTCTTGTGACCGCTGCTCTCATCGTTTTCGGCAACGACTTGGCTCTCCGTAATGGCGTGAATCGAGCACTCTGGCCTCATGAGTTGATTATCGCACCTGCACGTAGTACGGTCTTTCTCGGTCAGCTCCCACTGCTTGAGACCTCCCATAGCGATGTTTTCCCTTAGCAACATGTTGAAGGCAGCGTAGATGGTCTTCAGGGTGTCGTCACCAATGAAAACCACGGCATCGAAGCGCTCGAGGATCATACAGATCTCTGGGGTCGAGTACCATCGGTAGTGACAGCCAATTGGGAAGTAAGGTCGCTCAAAACCGTGTCGTCCACCTCCACTCATGGCCTCCAGGAGTGCTGCCCGGTCACTGCAGTAAAGCTTGTGCTTTGGGTGATTGTCGTCAAGTGGGACTGGTGGAATATATAAATCTTTGGAGGTGACGCCGCAGTCTTGATGTCCTTCGAAGTGGGCAAAGTAGCTTCTCAATTTAGTCAAAGTCTGTAGACGGGACCCTTCCACACTTACTCGTCCACTGCATTGTTCGAGAAGGGGACATTATCAGTCTGCACAGAAGAGCCAGAAAATGGGCCAATCATCCACATGAACAGGACGAAGACTGTAAAAACTGCAAAAGCCGTTCGTCTGGAGCCAGTAGCCGAATTGCTCTCGCGCGGCGTCATGGAGAGGGATGGCGTCTCCAGATCTGGACGAGGCTTTGGTGTGGACGGCGTAGTGGCAAGGCGGGGGAATGGAAAGGCCAGGTGGTATGACTGAGCCTCCATTGGATGGTGTTGTCTCACATTTTCCGAAGTTGCATGGGACTTGAAGCAGGAGATGGGAAGGAAAGAGCGGTTTGCTCACGGATTCTGGCACATAGGGCTACGCAGCGAATTCATATCGAGCACAACTAGACCTTTCTTACATAAAAGCTATTTGCAGCAGTTAATAGAGGCTGTATTTAGGGACTGTTTGCTTATCGAAGATTTATCGCACGCACCTCGAACGATGGAGGCAAGATATTTGCGAGGTATCTACAACAACAAAAGATAGGATTTTGATACTTCTCCATCATACTGTAGCGTTGAAACACTCTGTTGATGCATGAGCACCCCGATCGATTTCGACTCAACATTTGATATAGCGGTTCCTAGGTTCACAAACCATGATAGGTCATGGTCTTGGGCTTTCATTTCATTCCCTTTATTATCATTCGATTGTTTAGAGCAGCTGTGACGTTTGCCCAGCTCTCACGCAGCCTACTTGAGTATCAGCTCCGATAGCATTACGGGATGACATGGAGCAGGTTTTGGTGTAGTTGCTGAGTTGGAGCGTGTCGGAGGAGAGGATGTCCAGGGGTTTCCAGTGGATTTTGCTTGTCGAAATTGTGGGGAAGCCGCCGGACTAGTGGATTAAAGTAGCCTCGGAGCTTGGTCCTTAAAGTACAAAGTGAATGACTCAAGCAGAGAGACAAGGCACAACAAACCATTCGCGTTGTTCATCTGTATACGATATCCTCCAATTGCTAAGACGCCCCTCGATATCCTATGACTACGACCCTCTATTCCTAACATTGTATCCACTGGCCTTGCCTCCGAGACTGCGGGGCATCACGTGTGGGGGATCCGGCCCCAGAGTGTTACAGTCGATTCGGAAAGCAATTGGACACATTGGAGGCTTTACCAGAGTAAAGGCCTTAGGGCCTGAGAAAGCAAAATGTCATGGAAGAAGTCAGAGAGGTTGATGGATACCATCAAGCACTACTCTGGCTTTCCAGCCACGGGAGTTAGCTTGCGCCAGATGGTACAATTCGGCGAAAGGCCTTCGACCGGTGAGACGAAGCAAGTGGAGACACTGTAACCGGGTCAGTTGCTAAGGGTGCTCTGCTTCTAGGAACCCTATTCCGCGCTTCCCAATTCCTCTCTGAAGAATTACCCATTCGCCTCGCACATCGTGTACAAGAGCTTGGAAACTTGCCTGATGGACTCAATGACATGCCATCGATTAAGAAAGTTCAAGACTGGTATTCACAGTCCTTCGAAGTACGTGGTGCATCACTCTGTTCCAATTGCAAGCTAGCTAAAGCTGCTAATAGGACATCACCACCCTCCAAAGACCCAATTTAGAGACGGAGGTAAGAGACCGGCTTCTACGGCCAATGAAGCAGAACGGGCGAGACTCGAAGATCCTGGATCAGACCACGCAGAATCCCAGTGTTCAGAAGGGCCGATATCGATCGCAGCAGACGAACGGCAATGGCAACGGCGGGGGGAAAGGGTCTACATCTTCAAGAAGATACTTCGCTTCCACAGACGATGAAGGCGCTTGGCCACCAGAGCTGGATGACTACAACAAGCGCTTCGCGAAGACTCTAGAAGGCATCAAGAGACGGCATGATGGTGTAGTGACTACCGTTGCGCAGGGCATCAATGAATACAAGCGAAAGCGTCAGCGGATGCAAATCGACAACAATATCCAATCCTTCCTTGATCGATTCTACATGTCCCGAATAGGCATTCGAATGCTTATCGGTCAACACATAGCCCTTACCGACCAGAGACAATCGAGCGAGCAGCCGAACTACGTTGGCATAATATGTACGAAAACCAACGTTCGAGAATTGGCACAGGAAGCAATCGAAAATGCGAGGTTTGTGTGCGAGGACCACTATGGCCTCTTCGACGCACCAAAAGTCCAACTGGTCTGCAAATCTGACCTAAACTTCATGTATGTGCCTGGGCACTTGTCACATATGCTCTTCGAAACCCTCAAGAATTCCTTGCGAGCTGTGGTCGAGACCCATGGATCGGAAAAGGAGGATTTCCCCGTGACGAAGGTCATCATTGCGGAAGGCAAGGAGGACATCACGATAAAGGTCTCAGATGAAGGAGGCGGCATTCCGAGGTCTACCATACCGTTGGTCTGGACATATATGTATACTACCGTCGACACGACACCGGACCTAGATCCCGACTTCAATAAGGGTGACTTCAAAGCACCAATGGCTGGATTTGGATACGGCTTACCCCTGAGTCGATTATACGCGAGATACTTCGGCGGCGATCTCAAGCTCATAAGCATGGAAGGGTGAGCCAACCTCCGAGCCCCGCCTGTTCTCGAGTGGCAGCTAATCTTCTGTTTCCACAGGTACGGCACAGACGTATACCTCCACCTAAACAGACTGTCTTCCAGCTCCGAACCCCTACAATAACAACTAGCAGTCATGAGAGGCAAAGCTCAAGGATTGATGATGAATTCAGCTATAACATCGCGTTTGCGGAACAGAGAAATAAGCATGAGAAAGCAGGTTGGAGACACAGAGAGCATGTTCAACGAAGGGGTGGGAGAAAGTCCTTTGGAAGACGCGAGACAGCAGCTGTGATGGACAGCAAATCCTATTGGGCTGGGATGGGTGAGGGTTGTGATCCAGAGTGGAGTGGACATGGTAGAGTACATAGCTGCTAATCTAATTACATATGACCAATATATTTTGCCAATGTATTGTGCTGTTGTGTCCTCGTTGTCGTCATGTCATAAAGGCATACCTCATACTGCCACAAGTATATTACTATGTCCCTCCGCTTCCTCTCCCTGCGTCCATTCCACGTCCTTTACCCCGTAACCCCTATCCCCTCTCACTAGCTTTCCTCTTCCCACCACTCAAATCGCCATTCCGCCAGCCAGCTCCTCTCATCTTTTCCTTTTCCTTGTCTTCCTTCCTCTTCCCCCCCTCCACCTCATCCTTCCACTCCAGGCTCCTACTCCGGGCCTCCAATCCAATCATCTCTTTCTGGAACCTTAGCCGCGTTTGAGGAATACTCTGCTTTTGATCCCACACATCAGCCCACGACCACCCATGCTCTTCTCTTCCCCTCTCCACAAACTACAAACAGGATCCTCAGATCCGATCCCTCACCCGCCCATACATTCCCCGGTAAACTAAGATCAAGTACCCACCTCGCCATACTTTTGCGCATACCAAGCCAACAATTCCCAACTCCCCAAAATCCTCGACGCCCTCTCTCTTACGTCAAGCTCAACGGGCCCCACTTCGGCGGTCTTTTCGGAGCGTTGCTGGTGTGGTGCTTCCTCCTCTGAATCGGAACTTGGAGACAGGTCGCGGGTGCGGATGCGGGTTCTTCTCTTGCTGAGTGGTATGGGGGGAAGATCTTGTGGAGGAGAGGGCCCGGACCCGGTGGCGGTTGGGGAGGTATGCGTGGGTGTTGGGGGCGGTGGCATGGTACTTGAGTGGTAGTGTGCGAGACGTATGTACAGTCGTCGAAGAAAAATCGAGTGTTGGAGGTTATATAGAGAGGAAATTACACGAATAAATTCTCAAATTATAGAAAACCTGCCCCGGCTTAGGAAGGTGCGAAGGGTGTTTTCGTCCGGCCAGACGGACTCCGCTGCAGTGCCGCTGAGGCCATCGGCGATTTGGAGAATTGTTGAGTCAATAGGATGGGGTTGAGGGAGAGGAAACCTGGTTGCAGACCAGGGATGCAAACAAACAAGGGTCTCGCGTTTGATGTCAGCATTAGCGTATGCAGAAAGCTGTGCAATCCTTGGCATTTCTTATTTATTTTCCCCACCACAGCTATACTACGGAGTCACGCAGTACCTGCTCTACAATTAACTCTTCTAATTAACCAACCTTATATGAGTGGAGAGCTCTGTTCAAGGCGATTCTAACGCCGTAGGAATCAGCTTAATCGAATCAATAGGATCGAACATATCAGGGGCTAAGAACTTCTTAAGGCCTGCTAAACCGAGCAAGCCTACTGCCTATATTTCAAGCCTAATAACTCAACGAATACTTTCTTAATTTATCTAATTTCTAGGGCGTTAGAATTGCCTCGAACAGAGCTCTCTACTCATATAAGGTTAGTTAATTAGATGAGTTATTTGTAGAGCTGATACTGGATAGTATAGCTGTGATGGGGAAAAATGAACAAAAAATGCCAAGGATTACACAGCTTTCTGCATACGCTAACACCCGAGCTGCAGATGCCGGCGCGAGGCGTAGCTTGGCAGCCTCGTGCAATCGACGGAAAGATCTTTTCGGTACGTAACGCAAATATGACTTTCGAAGAACACCGAATTGACAGCTGGAAATCAATGAAATAGATCTTTTCGCCAAATTTGGTATGGCATGGTTTGGATCGGCTTTCTTTCTACGTAGAATCGGCATCAATACTTGGCTGGCATCTCTTCTCTTAGAAGTCTCCCTCGCCGCTTCCCATATTTCTCATGCTCCTCCCCATCGATCAGCACATCCCGTTCTTCAAAACCATGCCTACCCAAGTTTACGTTCTACCCGATCACGACCAAGCATGCATCATCAACATCACTGCCGCTGTGAGCCCCCATCCAAGTATATAACCACCAGCGCGCATGTTTCCACCCTGCCCCAGAAATACAGATGGCGTCGGTGTTGACGAGATGATCATGTTTCCATTTGTCGCATTTCCACCACCAGTCACGTTTCGAACTCCAGTCAAGTTTTCCCCTGCGTACCCGGTCTCATTCCATAGAGCGGGGATGCTTATGTTCGACGTAGAACAAGTGGCTTGGTTGATACCGTTGGGAAAGAAGGAGCAAAGTTGCTCAAAGTAGGGGATAAGCCCTGCTCACATATTACTCTTGCCTGTGCTAGTTGTGGAAGATGAAAGGTGAAAGCAGTAGTAGCTTACGATCGTTCAATTTAGTAGTGCTGCAAGTAGCGATCTCGCAAGGACCAACGATGCGATTGAAGGTTGCGTCGGTGCAGATACAGGTGAGGTTCGTCAGAGAGCAGCCGCTGGCTGCCAACGCGAGGTTGACGCAGGGAGGCTACATGTCATGCTTTCTTAGCCATTGCACATCGAATGGGAACCTGAGAGTGGAGCTTACCCCACATGGAGGTAGGGCAGCCAGGATTGAAGCCGAGGAGAGGGCAGACGATGCGGTTGCTGTTAATGTTGCGGTTGACACGGCTGCTTGTGCCACAGTATATGTCGCGACGATGATGACACTGAGAACGAGGCTGAGAGCGTTGAATTGCATCTTTGAGAATGGGTTGATTTCCTAATGATGACGCAGTGTATGCACGTAGGAGTCTGACAGCAGGTGGACATTTATCTTCTCATTTCGTTGAGCGTTGGGATATGAAAGTGAAGATTACGTGGTTTCATTGGTGAAAAGAGCTGGGCGGCTTGATTCTGGTATCATTCACTCAAGTCTTGACCGTTTCTTCACTCTACATGCTTCGTTCCTTGGGGATGTTTCAAGCAAGACCCTTCGGAACTGCATTCGGCAAAGATTTCCCAACTCCGATCAAGCACACCAGAGCTGATCATTACGTCGAACGAAGAACCAGCGAAAGAATGAATTCCGCCCCGGCGCTGCCAACAGTCGGCCCATGGGAGGTCAGCAAGGTTTCCGAGATAGCTTCAATCTACCTTTTGCTACATTTTTCGTAGGTCTGCCTGCCAGGCTTCGTGGGAGGATAAGTGGCAGTCTCGGACGCACACGCTATCGATTCAAACACAAGACCCCCTCAATTTGAGGAACATAGTGTCATTCGAGCTTCTCTTAAAAACCATTGACCATCTGACCCTGACTCACCTTGAAGGCTCACAGTTGATTTCTTTGCGCTTATGTATCCATGTACGGCAATTTCCTGTTTCAATTGGCCCTTACAACTGTCATCCATTTCCATCGCGTACCTGCTGCTTCACTGAGCAAAGAGGTTATCTAGCCACTGAGAGGAAGCGATGGCTGTTTCAATTTGACACCCGAAATTTCGTGTGCTTACAATACCGCTGGAATCTGTTGCTATTGTCTCTCGTGCTGTTGTTTGGTTTTCAATTGATCATACAAATCTTACACTGACAGCTTGGAGAATAGAACGGACGATTACCTATAGGCGGAATCCAAGAATTAAAGTGCCATCGACGACAAACATTTCAAGCTCGACGTAGGCATGAACGAGAGACACGAGATGCACACGTTCTTTGACCCTTTCGAGTTTCTATGTCAGTATTGTTGTCCTAGTCACTCACCCGTTGTCATAAATCAACCTTATGGAGTATCTAAAGGCTCGTTCGAGGAATCAGCTTGATGTGTGAACGGAGATATTTGTGCATTTCCTAGAGCGACCCAATGGACATCATGAATAAAACTTATAATCGTATTAATAACGCGTAACGAATATTATAATAATACTCCTAAGTATCAAAAATAAACGTATATATAATATAGAATTATATTATGATTTTACTATATTTGAATAATATATTTTAAATTAATATAAGTTCAAAGAAAAAAGAAGAAGAAAATATAAAATAATAATAAGATAATTTTACTACTAATAATAGATTCCGCGACTAGCGCTTAAGAATAATATAATCGGGCTAGTTTATTATTAGAAAAATTTTTTTTTCTTTAATTAGAAATTATTTAAAAATTTTTAATTATTTTCTTTATATAATAACCGTCCTTAGTAAAACGTTATTATTCTACTTCTTAATATATGGCCCTAATTTAGCTCTTAATTACTATTTAAGCGAGTGCGTCGACGCCATTTTAGCCCGTCGAAACTGCTGAGTCAGCGTCGCCCGAAGCGTAAGCCTGGGCAAGATGCGCTCGAGTCTCGGTCAAGCGGAATTTTTCGAGTATAGTAAGGTATGACCAGCGACTCACACCCTAACCCCACTCTATCCCTTTGGGCTGTTAAAAATGTCTTTCCTGGTGAATGGCTGCCGGAACAGGTCCCAAAGGAACCCAAAGGGATACATATCGGGACTTCACTGATAGTTCCCATGAATATGGGTCAATGACGTCAGCCAAATTCTCACCACCGCACCCCTAGCTCTCTCCCAAATAACCCTCCTCTTCTTTGTGTCGCGCTCTCCACGTCGCTGGAAACGATGAAACGAGCCTCCCATGCACTTGCTGCTATCGTGACGCTCTGGGCGATGGCGGCGATATTTTCGCTAGCGTTACAGTGCGATTGGCCGCGTCCGTGAGATTATACGGAGGATAGATGTGGTGATCATTTCGGTGATTGTTTCGTTTGTTTCATGGTCCCATGCTTCGCAGTGTTTGACTTGCTGCTATCGTGCAACTTGGTCTCCTCCGCTCATACCTACATGGTGATGATCAGTCTCGTAAGTTTTCCTGTTCCTAACATCATCCTCTAATATGTCGAATGAGAGTAAAGTGCCTGGCTCTAGGCGACAATGTCAATCCCAGCATGGTGACCCAGTAAGTCTTCTACCATTTCCATAAGTAGTCTTGCTCTACTGATTGTCGGTAAAAGGGTTGTGATCAGCTTCAGCGTCATCACTGCTTGCATTCCTGGGTTCAAAGCATTTCTACTTATTTTACAGAACGGTCTATCGGATCCGTCCACGAGGCCAACGAGTGACGCGTGGGCTTTGCCGTCGTGTAACGATAATGATGGACCGGATGTCGAGGCTGGGCCTGGCCAAACAGGATTGAAGTCGAAGAAGGCTTTGAACTCGCTTGCGAGAGAATCTTAATGACGGATCGTAAGTGGGGTTTGGTGAGGACGCGGATCAGGTATCCATACAACATCGTTGTCAGGATCGATTCTTCTATCAACAAAATTGGTACTCTTCCTCGAACTACGTACCCGCTCGCCATCTTCTGCCACCTGGTAACACGACAGTTCTGCCGAAATAAACAGGGGTGTTTCCTTCCCTAGCAACGAATTCGTGCGAGGCACAAGTTCCACGCATGATAAGGCGTACACAATCCCAATATATCAATTAAGCGCTGGTAGCGGAGCCCACAGCCCAAGTGCCCATGCAGGGTTGACCAAAGCTGCCTAATTTCCGTGGCAAAGCTGGGGAGGTAAGAGTGGACCCCGGATCAATTCAAGGCTGGAATCTCTTTGCTTTCTATTGAAGACGCGAGTTTCTAATACGGCAATGTCTATGCTGCGCCACGGATTGGCATACGAGGTGCTTATCTACGTGTGCGCCCTGAATTAGTGCTGTCTCATCACCTGCGTAAGGCGACGAACGATGAGAAATGCGTAATTGATAACGCTGTTGACCGTTGAGACTAGCGAGATGTGGGCGAGTAAAGGCAGGAGGGCGAAAATGTGTGCTCTCTTGAGAATCAGGCAAGAACAACACGAATAACAACAACGACGGCGTGGTAGGTGTTAGTCTGCGCGGCGTCTCTATATCTCACTTTAACCGGAGCTATCGCTACCATCAAGCATCCAGCACAACAGATATCTAAATCTGCCATGGCATTATTCAAGGACCGCCTCAATCAGACTTTCCATTTCCGGTCCCAGACCCCAAATTTTGACAATCTTCAATCCTACGCTGCTTAAGAGCGCGCTCCAATGCTTTTTTGTTCTCTCCATGCCCGACAGGAGCGCCATCATGTTGATGTCCATCGTGGCTGGCAGCATGGGACTGCCCTGATCTGAGAGCACAAATTCATTGATAAGGACTCGCGAGTAACCTTTCTCCATGGCTTCAGCGGTGTGTTGGAGGATTGTACGGCATTTATCATCCGGCCCTACAAAGAAGTGCGAAATCAGTGGTCCACCTTTCAGCAAGACTTATTTACCCAGACGATGCGGGGAAACGGAAACTGTCCGCTGTTCACTCATAAATCGTTATTTGCTTCACAGTCCGCTCGGGAAGTAATATTTTGAAACAGCTTACAGTCATGGAAGATGGAGCGGAAGTAGTATGCCCTGGCACCTGAATGGGGAATCTGTCAGCTATGTTGACTGAATCTCTGGAAGTTATCAAACCTTTGATCGGCTGTGGAGTGAAAAAGTCGAGTTCCATGGACTCCACCCCCGGCGCGAGATGGTCAATATCATCAATCGTCTCCGGCAAATCCTGCACTACAAGGTTTCCACGCTGGCTGGGAAAGTCACCTTTGAAAGCCTCCAAATCATGGCCTCGCCCACCTCCCACATCCACTATTAACACAGCGTCTTCACTCTTCAGCCCCTCACAGAGGGAACTCTCAACGGGATAGTATTGGAACCAGGGAATTCTGCCCGCACGCTGGCCCTCCATAAAAGTGTTGAAGACACTCAAACGCTTGGGCCGCTCATTGAGAAACTCGAACATGCCTAAGTTAGTCTTGAACGCGAATTGAAAAGGGCCAGTGCTGTCTAAAGGGTTTCGATATTTTGTCTGCTCCAAAAAAGTCGGCATCATGGAGAGAGAGAAGGCTGCTTCGTCGAATCTAGAATTTACAAATCAGCCTTCGTGGGACTACCGCGCTTGTGAAAGGAGAGTCTTACAGATGCTTAGTACCGTCCCTCAACGGCGGAGCGGTCCAGGCTCTTGAAATGGGGGTCGCGACGTAGCGCTGCCCGGCGATTTCGGAGAAAATGCCCATGGCTGTTAAGACTCTCATAACGCGGACTTGGAGATGGGCTTTAGCAAAAGAGTCCTCTCTGGGATGCTCAAGACGTCTGAGGGAAGAAGACGAACCGATCAGTGCGTGCTCTGCACCTGTGAGGCTTCCGAGCTCCTCTGCACTTGTGCCATTCTCTTCCTTATCTTTCACCAATGCAAAAAGATCGAGGGCAATTGCAACCCGAATAACAGCGTTCTGATGAGGCTAGTACTCACCCAATTTAGCTGTACAGCATCACTGACCCTTTTACCTCGGGGACGGTGCGTGGGATACACACACCTGGAACACAAATCTCATGATTGAATCAATAGGATTTTCGAGCCTAGCACTCAGCTTCCGCATTGCTGTCACGAGCTCCCTCCTTGCCATATCCTCCTGAGGAAGTTTCTCTGAGGGCGCTTCGGCAGCTAACCTTACTAGATCGATGAGTTTTGTTGCGTCCATCTTCGATCTGGTGTGCCTTGCCGACGGCTTAGGGAGAGAATTTTGAACTTGGAGTCAATAAAATACGTGGGATTGAATATCAGCCTGGAGCGCGGCTTACGCAAGGTGTGTGAGCCCTTTGCAATGGATGGTCTCTGCGCAACCATAACGACACACTATTTCCTGACTGAAGTGTGGCTCCATCATTCTAGACCCCACGTGGGGATATCTTAGTATCCTGAATAGGGACATGGTAATGCGTAGTTCTAATGCACCTTGGAATTGGGTGAGTTTTGTGGGAATCCTCCTCCTTCCTCACATGGCCAATGCATTGCCGATCGGAGGACTAACAAGGGATGCATGGGCCGAGATCCCGGAAACCTAATTACTGAAACGAACATTTTGCACTACGCCGCAGATGATGATTCGCGGTACTCGTCAAGTCGTCATTGTTGTCGACGCCAATCCTACGCTTATTCCCGCCCTGCTTGCATTTGCAGGGAGCCGATGAGGGCACTGCCTCCTTTGGCTCCTCCCCAGGATCTGCCCCATGACAGTTGCATTAGCGGTTGAACCAGTCTTTCTCGACGCAAGCGTACCAATCCGCAGGTATCCCTTTCCTTGTGAGCGGTAAGTACAGCTAGGAGAAAACATTGACCCAGCTAATCAAACGATGCTGTTCTTTCGACCCGAGGGACCACTAAGGCCTCGCTTGCAATGGGTCGACAACCAGAATCCTGACATGATGGACATCTACCCCTGCTTAGCTGTATCTACCGGTCACAGGGAAAGGGATAGCGGAGCTGGGGTTTTTATGGTAGATGCTTAACACACCATCACCACCCTCGCGGATATGTCATTGGCCGTCTGCATAGAGTACCTGAATACCGTTCGAAGAAGGTTCGGCCAACCCTATTTGGATGCCTGTTCTAAAGGCTGACGGTAACCTTCATTACGCTCAGAATTTGGAATTGCCGCTTTTAAATTCCTGACTCTAGATGCTACCGAAGCTCAAAGATCGCTCTACTGATATTTGACTTCGGGTGATTACAACTGTTCAGAATTTGAAATGGCAGAAAATACTCTACCCCCCACAGTAGCGACCGCGAATCGGGGCCCAGCTATTCTTGCTGTGAGCTGGACCGAATGCGTCGTGGCCATCCTCATCGTTGGGGCAAGAATGTATACTCGCTCATGCCTGATCCGCAACGTTGGAATCGACGATTGGATGATACTGCTGGCATTGGTGAGTCTCCCTGGCATCTCGGTGCATCACAAGACCCCAGTCTCAATATCATCTGCCAGGAATGGAGACTGACATATTTGGAAGCTCTTGGCCATCATTTGTTCTTCAATTGTGACTGCAGAAGTATCCTATGGAGCGGGCAGGCACTATGAAGCATTGTACCCACTGGAAAAATTGATGGCAGTCAAACTGAATTGGATATCGCAGCCTTTCACCATCTTCAGTTGTGGCGTCGGCAAAATATCGATTGCATTCCTCCTATTAAGGATAATGGCCAAGAACAAGTTTCGAGAGTGGTTCCTCTACGTTCTCATCGCGCTATTAGTCATCATCAACGCCATCTGCGTGTCATTTATCTTCGCTCAATGTTCGCCTACCCGGAAGCTGTGGGAACCGTCTATCAGTGGCAGTTGCTTGAAACCATATATTCAACAAGACGTCGGATTTTTTCAGGCATGGTTTTCTTCGTTCTCGGACCTTGTGCTTGCATTATTTCCTCTTATCATCATCTGGAATTTGCAAATGAGACGGGCCGTTAAGCTTGGGCTCGGGTGTGCTATGTCGCTAGGCCTTCTTGCGACGGGAGCAGCAATTGTCAAGACCATCCAGCTTCAGGATCTAACGGCTAGGGGTGATTACACATACCAGACGGTGGACCTGGTGATCTGGTTCACGACCGAGATGTACACCGTCATCGTTGCCGCGTGCGTGCCTACTCTTCGACCACTGCTGCCACTTCTCTACGGTCAGTCTCCATCTCGAAAGAGTGCTGGTGAGAGCCGGGAGACATACCTGAGCGCTCGAGACCGTAACAAGAAGGGCTATCGCGTTCACGAGGACGACGACGCCCACCATCTGCAGATTATTTCTCCTCCGAGAAGCTACGGAAATCCCAACCTGTCAAGAGACAGCCACATAGAGACTCAAAATGCAGGGATGATGCGACGAGATGTCGACGTCGAAAATGAGGGTGTCGTCTTTCCGACACCAGACTCAAACGGGATTATGAAAACCACCGAGGTTGATGTGAGCATTCGCGACAATTCGTTGCATGAGAACGCCGCGTCGTTCACTCTGGGAGACGCGCCGACTCATCCAGAGAATGACATGCTGCGCCCGTATCACACCTGACGGTGATGAATATGGCTACGACGACGGACAGGTCCGTGGAGGAGTATATCTTCGTTGTTGGTGATACCATTCCGAATCCCCTCATGATTACGGAGCTGGATTGTACGTTTTAATTGCCAAGATTGGCGATCTCTTTTGGGCTTAGCTCACTAAGTGGAGCCGCAGTCCCGGAACTAAGTTAGTCAGCTACTAGGGTGGTACTAAGTGACGGCAGCCAAGAAGTCACTCCTGCCAACACTAACACTAGCACTAATCATCATGCACACATGCGAGCACTCCGTGGCCAAGTACCAAGTTATCTGTAGAGGTAGCAGATTGGTAAACTCATCCGCAAATCCCACGATGCACCTGCACCATCCTTTAAGGATGTTCTTATCGTACCAATCACACGGCATCTTCCGTCTTCCCTTCCACCTTGCATCCTACACTTATGCAGGAGGAGATGCGCCGGTCATATGAAACGTGACTGCGCCGGGCTACTGCATGGTCCAGGCCTTGTATTCCGTTACAGTGCCATCGGAATCTCTGATGACTGCCCCAAAAGCATGGGCGGCGTGGTACCGACCCTCGTGGTAACATAGCGTGCGAGATCTGCCACCTTATTAGCCGGTTGGCTGTCTTCCCATACAATGCACCACCATTGCTCCCAAACTTTTAAGTTACAGCGCTGTTAGGCAATTCAAGTGAGGTGTCTGGCAAAGGCTTCACTTGTTGCTATCCGCAGCCTCTAAAGCGTCACCAATCGCATGACGAGAGTATGTCGGACGTTGAGAAGCTAGATGATGGCAACATCAGGACTCCCGATCACCTTGGCTTGAAGGACAGTTATTTCCTTGATGCCTCGAAGGTCGATACTAGCGAAGGCTTGAAGTTTTCTCGAGATCACCATAACGTCCTCATCCCGCAGCCCAGCGAAGATCCACACGACCCGCTCAATTGGTCTCAAGGCAGGAAAAATCTGATTTTGTTCGTCATATCAGCTACGTCGCTCCTTGCCGATTATGGCAGTGCAACTGGGGCCGTCACGCTCATTCCTCAAGCCCAGTACGTCCTCGGCTTTAATCTAAATCAAAGCCAGCATTGTTGCTAACCTGCAATCAACAGAGTGTGGCACATGAGTGAAGACAATGTCAATCACTCTCAAGTGGGGAATGTCTTCATGCTAGGCGCCGGAGGAGTAGTCGTAGTTGCACTTGCAGCATTCTTTGGCCGTCTGCCAGTGTTCTTCTGGTTCGCAGTCTTTGCTTTCGCGACGGCAGCATGGTGCGCGGGCGCCACGAGCTTTGATTCCTTCTTTGCTGCTCGAATACTGAACGGGTTCTTCTCAACGGTCGCACAGGGTGTAAGTACCTCCCCACACATACAATCAGCGTTTGAGGCACCAGGCTAACAATTGGGAAAGGGTGGCTTAATGCTCATCAAAGACATGTTCTTCTTCCATGAGCACGCGTAAATTTACCTTTGGCTGCCACTTTGCATGGCTAGAGCTGACGTCTGCTTTCCCAGTCGTAAGATTAACGTGTGGTCGGCATTCATCACTGTGTCCCCATACCTCGGGCCTCTGCTCGCTGCTTTCATGATCACAAAACTCTCCTGGCGATGGCCTTTTTGGATTTACACCATCGAAACCGGCCTATGCCTCATAGGTATCATTCTTTTCCTCGATGAGACCTACTACGACCGCCGTATCCCAATTGACAAACAACCACCCCGTCAATCGCGTCTGCTCCGCCTGGTAGGAATCGAACAATATCGGTCCCGTCACTTACGCAACACCTTCCTGCAAGCAATAATACGCCCTGTCAAAGTGATCCTAAAACCTACTGTCCTCATCTCAACAATCTACTTCCTGTTTACCTTTGCCTGGGTTGTCGGCATCAACACGACTCTCTCCATCTTCATTGGTCCCCTCTACAAATTCGGCCCGAAACAAATCGGTAAGCGCAACCTCCTACCCAAACCTCTGCATTCATTGACTTCACCCTGACTTTTCTTAGGATTCTTCTACTTCGCTCCTGTCATCGCAGCCATCCTTGGGGAAATAGCCGGTCACTGGCTCCACGACTCCCTAGCTACCCTCTACATACGTCGCAACGCCGGGACTCTGGATCCTGAAGCCCGTCTGCTGGCAATCTATCTCTCTACTCCCTTTATGCTTGCAGGCCTCGTCCTCATCGGCTTCTGTCTCCAGAACGGGTACCACTACATGGTGACTGCCGTTGCTTGGGGCCTATACGTCTTCGGGATTATGATTACAACGGTCGCTTTGAACGCCTACAACCTTGAATCATATCCGGAAGCGAGTGGTGAGGTCGCAGCGTGGATCAACTTCGCGCGGACTACGGGCGGCTTTATCGTAAGCTATTTTCAGGTCCGGTGGGCGTTGGCGATGGGACCGCAGCGGAGCTTCGGGGTTCAGGCAGGCGTGACGGCTGCCGTTTTCTTCTTGGTGGTGCTGTTGCATGTTTTCGGGAAACGATTGAGAGCTTGGAGTGGGCCGCTGAACCTGAAAACCGTTTGAGTGCATGAGTAAGCCGAAACCGATATTTGCGCCGGCGAACTTTTCTCTGCCAGGTTCAAGAAATTACTGGTACGTGGAATCTGGGACTGCGGCATGACCGTTCTCCCACACGTCTATTAGTATCTCAAAATCAGCGAGGTGAGCCTCCACATTGAGAAATTCAAGACGTCGAATACGTGAAACTGCAATACCAAAGGCCGAGGGGTCATGCTTAGCGGCAAAAAAACCACAAGCAGGTTACTTCAAGGGCCGTAAGGGGTTTTGCGCAAGCATCCCGAATGAATCCCCTTAGTAGCAAGCATCGTCATGATCTCGTTTAAATACGAGTATCATGGTTTATATTACAGTATCGGAGATCGTAACTAAAATAAGATTAGTCACGTAGTCGCTAGTAATAAAACGAGATATTTAAAGTAGGATCCTCGTACGAGGGTCGGTCAGTCGGAACGTGGCACACCAAATGGGGCCTAGCCTTATAACACCGCAGATTTCACCCTTTATCCTCTTTAATAATACCTTCTACACAGCCTTTAGACGATTGTTCAGAGCGTAAAGGCTTGTTAACAGGATCCTAAATAGTTATGGGGCCCTTAATGTCTATGAAAAGGGTAAAACCTGTGATGTTACAAGGCTGGGCCCCATTTGGTGTGCCACGTTCCGACCGACCGACCCTCGTACGTTACCCCGTTTGTATGCACAAGCGTAGAGGCCACTAATCTCTGGATTTTCGCTTACAGCCGCGGAGGATGATGGCAAAGCTTTCCTTATTTGTGTATTCAATCAATTTTTTCCCCCCAACCCCGATACAAAGCCATGATCTCTTCTACACTCGTGCATTTTCCGATGAGTTAAGCACAGCACTGGCCAGATACGACTGTAGTCATACTTCAAGGTCAATGCTACACTTTGCTATGATACTGTATGCGTCGCAGCAAGAAATTTATCTGCAGTCCCCACAGCAAATCATCTATTTACTCTACCCAGCTCTCCCCATCCATTCCCTCACCAGATACCGTGCGTGATCGATTGTGATGAGTGCGCCAACTCGTAACAGCCATGGCACAACCAATGCAGATGTCCCACTTTGCGAATTTCTCGTCGGACAGCGTTTCAAGCATGGTGGACCCTACAGCCCAACAGCTGGATGCTATTCCTCCGTGACCATCACCCTCTTAGAAACCAGCGGACTCTCATCATTGATGCACTGATAGTCATGAGCATCCATACAGGCTTTCCGGCTCGTCAACACAGCCGGCCCAGCTCTTTGAATCATCTCCGCTTCGTAGGCATTGATAGCCCGTTCCTGCGCCTCGGCGGACTCGTCGTCCAGCTTCTGGAGCACTGGCAGAAGATACCGGATCAGGACGGCGATGTCAGCGATGCCGTGATTCGCACCCTCGCCTCGGACTACACGCAAGCGTCAGCTCCCCACCCAACACCTCTCCCTTGTAGAAGAAAACATACACATGGTCATAGCATGCGCCGCATCCCCCACCAACGTCGCCCTCCCCCCCTCATTCCCCCAAACTCCCCTTCTCGGAACCCAATCCTCCAAAGTCAGCGCCTTGACCTCAGTCCCGTCTTCCGGCATCGCCTGCACCATCTCCCTAAACGGCTCCGCCCATCCCTTCGTAAAATCCTTCATGAAGCGCACCCTTTCCCCATCTGTAGCCGGTACATCGACTGGTACCTCATTCCCGCGCCAGCCAGCGCGGTAGGGCCAGCTGAAGATTATTTGGCACTCATAGCCGTCTGTTTCTTTTCCCTCCCGGAGCTGGAAGCTGGATGGTGTGTCCAGGAATGAGAAGTATAGGAAGGCATCGGTGGCAGGATCGCCGCCTTGAAAGAAGAATGGGTCGAGGGCGCGGAGCTTGTGCGCCAGGGGCGGGTGGTAGATTATGCTTGTGCCGAGGATGCGGATGGGGAGGATATGGTTCTGGCTGAGGGAGGACGGTTTGCCGGAGAGGGCGAGGAGGGAGGGGCGGACGCGGGAGCGGGTGCCGTCGGCGCCAATGAGGAGGGTGCCTGTTGCAACTGTGTCATCGGTGAAGGAGGCTGTGATGGTTGAATTGGGGTTCGTGGTGAGGGATGTGAAGGTCTTGGCCCACTGTTGTGATGAGTGTGGTTAGCTTCCTTCCGTCCTTTGCCGTCACGGTTGGAGATGGCGGTTCATCAATCTTTATCCACATACCTGTATATCCAATCCATCCAACAGCAGCGCCCTCAATCGCTCCCTGCTCACCCGTATCCTCTTCGCCGGCGGCACTTTCCACCGCGCCTCTCCCGTTCGCAAATCGAAGAATAGAAAGTTCCCATTCTCCCCCTTGGCACTGGCCTCAGGATCTACGTATACTTCAGGAAGACGGTCGATGAGGTGCTGAGGGAGGAGAGAAATGAAGTCGTTGAGAGACCAGTGGATTGTGAGGCCCCATCCCCGGCCACGGAAGGTGACGGAGGGATCGCGCTCGAAGATGGTGAAGGGGATAGAGTGCTTCTTGAGGGATTGGGCGAGGACTAGGCCTGTGATGCCGGCGCCGATAATCAGGACGTGAGATCGAGTAGATGGCTGGTGGGTGCCATTGGGTATTGTCGGCGTCATGACATTGACATGAGACTCTGGTTGTAAAAGGAAAGCAGCTTGCTTCAGCCGCGCTGCACTCCTTGGAGATCCTGCGGGGTTCAGGAAGACTAAGGTACTGTATGCTTCAAATTGAGCTTATTATTCCTAGTGTCCAAGTTCATCTTGCTAGAGCCAGGCCTGTGGTAGGTGATTCCTTCCTTTCCAGCCATTGGATACGCTCTGCTAAGTGCACTATTGAAAGCTCTAATACGATGCTTTTGAAGACTCTGACCGCCCATATAAACCAAGGAATCTTCCATCAAACCAGCGGTGAAGCCAACTACCACTCAGTACACATACCTGAATGTCACGTTCTCCTTGTCCGTCTGGTCGCCGTACAGATGCTCCATATTCTGGCCATCAATCCCCGCTTCCGCTGGGGCAGCGTTCTTACGCTTGTTCGCCCACATGTAATACAGGAAGAGCACGAAAGCCATGACAGCTCCGGCTGCCTGTGTTGCGAGTACAGTAATCTTCGCAGGGATGAATTTGGGCGCGTCCTTGGCCTGGAATGTTTGAGGGCCAATGATGTTTCCGACGCTGAAACTTCCTGATATGAGAGCAAGAGCAACGACTCGCTTCGTGTGACCTGCCACATTGGATGCCGTCCATTGATATATGATAATCAAGGTCGCAGTAATAGCGTTGACGAGATAAATGCCTGCCAGTTGGGGAGCCTTGCCCTTCGCAAAAGACAGCAAGCCGCCGCCAATGATACCTGGCATGCAGCATAGCGCTAGCCAAGCCCAGCGATTTGCGGTATATCGAACACCGAAGCCCACGACAAAGGTACTTATGATGGACACGACGCCAGAGGGCATGTTGAGGAGCGCCGCTTGCGGAGGCTTGTAGCCGAAGTTCCTGATCAACGTTGCCGAGTAAGTCGTGACTACACCACTGGAGATTGAGATCTGGCGAACAATGGTCAGCTTTGTCGACTTCAATCCGACAATGACTTACCAGGATGGTTAGAATGGTCATTATCCATAGCTGCACATCAAGTAAAAGCTCTATCAGCTGCTTTGGCTTCACCTTCTTCTGATCGACCCCAGTCTGGTTGATCGCAACGTGCTTCAACAGCATCACCTTCTCTGCCTCAGATAGCCACGAAGCTTTCATAGGTGTATCAGGGAGGAAGAAGAACGTGACGAAGCCGATAATGATGGTCACGAGTCCCAAGACCACGAACATGATCTTCCAACCCTGAAAAGTTGGGTTCTTCACTTGCTGAAAAGCGTAGGACACGATCCCTCCGATGATTTGACCCACACCAAGCCCAGCATACCAGATGCTGAAACGAGGCGCCGCTTCGGATTTGGTATACCACTGACTGCTCACCAGTATTAGGGAGGGTGCAATTGCAGCTTCGAAGATGCCTAGGAAGATTCTAGCTGCCAACAAAGTCCCATAATCTTTTGCGGCAGCCGTGCAGGCGGTTGCGATGCCCCATAAGACGACATTCAGTCCGAGCCATTTTGCGACTGGTACCTTTTGCAGCACGATCGCTAGGAGCTATGGTCAACCAATTGAAGATCGAAATCGATATGGATGGTACGAACCATTAGGCACCTCAGCAATGAGATAGGCCGTGAAGAACCATGTCGCTGCGTTCGAGAATTCGTTGGGCTTCAACTTAAGATCTTTGTTGAGGTTCATTACAGCAGCATACTACACGGTTCATGAGCCGTGTGTTTCTGTTGTAGCTTGTTGACTGTGGACTCACATTCAAGGACACCTTGTCGATGAATTGCATGGTGTAGCACAAAAACATGATGGGCACGATCCTCCAATCTATCTTCCGGCGCAAGGCCTTCAGTTGGTTGGGCGTGGCCTCCTCATCCTGGTGACTGCCCGACTCTTGCACATACCAGTACGCTTGATCGAGGTCACGACCAGCCGTCTGCGCCGGTATGTCAACGCCTGAGCTACCTCCGCTGGAAGAATCGCCTTTGCGCTCATCAACGACCGCGTCTGTTTTATTCACGGTGGCCATTATGGTTAAACAGAGCCGCCAACAAGCGCAGAAATGAAATGATGTTGAATTGTTTTAGGGAAAGGGAAGGGGGCCATGCAGAAGCAGCTTCCAACCGTTTTTGCCAGGCGAGTGGGGGCATCGAAGACCCCTGCAGCATTATCACCGCTCGAACATGGTTCGCCAATTGGCATCAAGCGTAATCAAACTAAGGTAGGATCAACCCGCTACCACCTGCAGGAGTTCTTTAGCACCCAGCGTGTTTGAGAAAAGTAAATATCTGCCAAGAGCCCAAGACACGCGAAGGAGACACTACTGAAGCTCCCAACAAGTTACAACGGACAACGATGCAGCCGATGCCGCAGCCCTGTCAGAAGTCAGAAATCAGAAGCCAGAACGACATTCCCGTCAACTCGAGTACCACCGTCGTTGTCCCTGTCATGACGCTGCAATGCATGCTTATACGTATCGCATCCTTTTTCCAAAAAAAAGACTGTCAAACCTCGCTCCCTCGGCCCCCACAGGCGAAAACCCTATCTGTACTCATTTCCATTTGACACGACCTGCAGATCGACATCTAGCGATGCAGACCTGCTGCGGGATAGATAGATATGGTCTTTCCTGTTGCAGCTAGAGAGCAGTCATCCCTTCCACCGGCAGAAAGAGGGTTCGTTTTGCTTGGCAGATTGCCCTCATGTGCGACGGGCCGTATACAGCGCAAGTCAATGCGCACCTGACGAATTTCTTAGAAATTTCAGTATATGGTGCTTCAGGCTCGAATTGATAAAAGTAACCGCGAAAATTAAGGACTTTATCCCCGTGCTGTCGCGCTCTAGCTGGTTTGTTTTTGGGGCTCAAGAAGTGATGTTCCGTGCCAAGCAAAACGAACCCTCTGCCGGTGGATGGGATAGCGTTTGCGCCACTTGTCTTGCGATGGGGCAGCGGGCGTTTGGTGGACCCTTATGCCGGGAGCACTTCCCCCGGGCCAACGGGAAGCCAATCCGTACGTCGGGTCGTGATTGTCGTGCATCGCTTCGCTATTCTCCAATTTTGATTTGCTTCAGGTATGCAGCTTTCGATAAAGTAAGTCTTGGGAGCTTGCGTGACTGGGTTGCGCGCCTGCTGCAGTACATAGGTCATAGGTGTGCTTTGCCAAGGGCTTCACCAGCATGGGAGACCCTCGGGGCTAACCAGTCGCGACCTAGTGGACAATCAATACGAATGAAATCGTGCGATATCGACATGCATAAGGTACAGACTATGAACACTGCGGAAGTATAGCGTACCCGGATAGAAGTCCTATCAATCAGAAAGCTCTGTTCAGCTTAGTAATGACTATAGTGGCGGCGATCCCGTATCAGTACCTGTAGGATCCTTACAAGCCCCTGTAAGATGGTTACAAGCGTTGTAAGATCCCTACATGACTTATCTTATAGCCGAGAATTATGCCAAGAACGACTTTAGAACAGCCTATATAGGTATCGTTCATAGTCTAAAAAAGCAACTATACTTTACTTCCGCTCGTAACCGTGCGGGCCACTCGCGAGGTGGCCCGCACGGTTACCGTTTACCATTTTGTGATGAGACCAGAGTGGCTGCATTAGCACTGACCCTGGGCCAAGAGCTTTGCAAGCAGCCGAGGAGAGCACGGCCAATAGGATGTCCTCCCGACTATTCGTTCATTACGATCCAATAAGAGATCGCTTCCTGATTCCCAAATCTCTGGGGGAGCTCTCTCATTTTATCTGTCTACACTCCACTCTCGGTAATTAGCTCCTTCGCAAGCTCTACACTCGTCGTACCTGCGTCAATGGCGCAGATTCGCAAGACAAATCACTCTCCCTGGTCTCCCATTCCTCGAAATCGCAGCTTTCGCCTCGATAGTGGCCGAGTATGATAGAAGAGAGATGATAATGCTCTGAGGTTATCTTGTCCTTATCTTTCAATTTTACTGTTCATTGCCCTTGTACGCCATCCATGATTCTTCTGACTCTCCTACATTGTCCTCCGCTAGACCCGGAGCTCAGCAGTCGCGGTAGCGATGGTCTGGATAAATAATGGCTCGCCGGCGCTGGATCAGATATCAGAATATCCAACCATCCTGGGGGTTTGTATAACTTTGTCTATCTTGACGGCCGTAATTGTGTTACTAAGAGGGTTCACGCGGGCTCGCATTCTCAAAGTGCTGGGTATTGACGACTATGTAATTTTCTTCTCTTGTGTAAGTTGAGCAATTTCAATCTGAGCACTAGAGATGAGCACACTGACCAGCCTGACTTCTCAGATCTGTGCTATACTATACAGCGGTCTTTGCATAGGACAATCAAAATGGGGGCTCGGTCTAGACATAAAACTACGCCCAAAAATGAACATCAACAACTATTCCATCGTGAGTAACCCTCTCAACCACACCTCAACATCCCTTCTTACTCAACGCCCTGCAGATCAACTTCGTAGGCCGCCCCTTCTACATGATGGGCATCCTCGGCTTCAAAGTAGCCCTCTGCTTCGCCTACCTACGCATAATGAAATCTAGCACGCACACCCTCTACAAAACCATAACCTGGATCGTGATGATAACCTGCATAATCGGGCACGTCGCCGGCATGCTCGTCCTCATCTTCCAATGCAAACCCATCCGGAAGTCTTGGCGGCCGCTCACACCGGGGAAATGCATGCCTAATGGTGCTACGTTCTACGGATTGGCGGCGGTGACGATATTCTTCGACGTGGTTATCTTCTTCCTACCCATACCGCTGCTCTCACGTCTCAATATCAACATCAAGAAGAAATTCGCACTGGTTTGCGTTTTTTTGTTGGGCTTGCTCACGACGGTCTGTTCGATTATGCGGATGATCCAGATCATCACTATTGCGAAGGCGGGGAACTCGACCATGCTAGTCTTGTGGGGTGTCATTGAGTTGAACATCGGCGTACGTACTCCCACCTCCCCCCTTATCTATCCCTTCCCCAAAAGCTTACCACCCTCTCCCACAGATAATCCTGACCTGCATCCCCACCCTCGGTCCCCTATTCCCCTACTTCCGCGGCACAACCAACGCCCACTCCACGCCCTCCAAATCCGGGGTTCAGAAATACGCCCTCTCGAACCTCGCTTCCCGCCCCTCCCGCCTTCCCTCCGCCCCATTGGACTTCGACAAATACGGCGAGGCCACAAAGGGCACGGATTTTGAAAATGTGGGCGTCAATGGGGGAAGTGGAGCGAGTGAGGGTAGTAGTGAGGATATGGTAAGATTGAAAGATCATATGGGGGAAGGGGGCGTGGGGAGGGGGGAGGATATTGTTAAGACGACGGATATTCGGATTAGTGTTGATGATTTGGAGAGGGAGGCGGGTAGTGCGCAAGGGGTTGCGAGGGCGTGGTAGGGATGGCGCTGTGGGCATGGCGATGGCTCTGTTAGGGCCATAGCGGGATGGTGTCTCGATTTATGTTAATGGCTAAGGCAAAAGGGGTGTATCATAGAAGGCTAGAATCAACGGTGGGACAGCTTGATGGACTGGAAAAGTACTGTAGATATAGATGAAAGAGAAAGATTCTCACCCGGGCAAACAAGGCTTTTGATGGTGCAAATGGTGTGATAAAAAGGGCATATCACACCACTTACGCTAAAACTTAATAGTTGATATGATAATGGGGGCATATCATATCAACTACTTATTATCATGGTTACCGGATTCAGCGTACTGCCTAATCTGGCTAGCGAATTACCTAAAAGGGTATAGTACTTGACCCTGACTCCGTAGCCCCCCGGAGTAAACCCTCTATTTTACCCCCTACGGCCCCTAAAGCCCCTAAAATCCCAAAAGTAAAACCCTCTAAAATTATCATTTATACCACTAGTTAAATGGTGTGATACCAGGTATATATCATTATCAGTGATAAATAACGGACCCCTTATCACACCAACTACCTAGGCAAAAAGGGCGTACTACTGATAATTTATCAGTAGTACGTAAATAGTGCGTATACCATCAAAAGCCTTGCGGGCAAATGACTTTTCGGGGAGCAGGTTGTGGAGAAGGTATGCTTTTGTAATATTGCACAAACGATGTTGGAGATGGATATCCATATCACTTCGAAAGTTTGACAACGGCGTTTTGAGGAAGCCAAGAACACAAGGGGTTGGCGGGGTCCCGAAAGTCCCGTCGCCAACGCTGGAGATTTTCTATTATTCGCCAACGACGAAGGTATATTGTGGCAACAAAGAAGAAGTACAGCAGCAGCGCAGACCGATCGGACGGTAGTCGGGCTTGATGAACGAGCAGCTCAAACCGGCTGTGCAACCTTTCGCAGCGGTGGATTCAGTGCAGCTGCAATCTCCGTCGATATCCATCTATCGTAAGTTGTCGTCCCAGATCCGCGTCTGGAATTTCAACATAGAGGTACCAAGCTCTGTAGCTGGTAGCCAACTATTCGATTTCGCGGGTCTCTGCCATGCCACAGCCTTATGTCCCATCGTGTCGTTTTGTGACTACCCTGAAGCTGGGCGGATGGGTATATGCAGCGGCAACCATCTTCGCGGTGGCTGAGTCCATATTGTGAGTTACGACAAGGCTATCACCGTACTGATTGTGCGCCTGCCTTTTTTCCATTATATTTCGTCCATTTTCTCCCATCTTAGCTTCGAGATACAACTCCAATCACACTACCTCGACTTGAACTTGTTTCTATCGCTATGCCAAACGCTCACTACGACTCCGCATTCGCTCGATTCTACAGCCAAGTCCAGGAGATCCACGACACTCCGCTAGGTCAGGAGCTGTATGACGCCCGCACGTATCAGTCGTCAAATGAAGCCCGCCGCCTCCTCAACGCCTTGGACAAATTGTATTCTACAGTCTGCGACATCCGTTCAGATCATGGGTCCCAAGGTCCCAGCGCCGTCTGGAACCCCAAAATACTGGCCAGGCATCAGCCTTTCAACGACCCCAATGGGCAGACACCTCCGCGTACTCCGTCGCCCATGCCACAAGTCTCAGCTCTGGAGATAGAGATTGAAGAGCTAAAGAAAAAGACAGAAAAAAGCGATATGGAGCTTGACAAAACTAGCTTCAGGCTCGAGGAGTATCGTGAAAAATTCTCGGAAGCTAACGATACTATCGAGAGCCTTCGATATCAACTTGCGTTAGAATACAAGTCTGACAGAATGTATGACCTGGCTGCTGAACAATTTGACTCCTTGAGCAGACTCAAAGAGAAGCAAGTCAGCCAAAAGAAGTTGAAGAAAGACGAAGCATGTGCACGCCTCGCAGAAGAATTTCAGCTGAGATACATCTACCAAAAAGGTAATATGTTGCTTCAAGATGCTCGATATGCCGAAGCGGAGCATGCCAGTCGACACGTTCTCGAGAGAAGAAAGAAGATCCACAATGATGATAGAACCAAGAGACAGCACCTTAGTGAAGCCCAGCTCCAACTCTGCACCGCCTTACGTTCGCAGATTATAATCTCCGCCAAAATAGCGCTAGGCCCACTTGGTGTGCCACGTCCCGACTGACCGACCCTCGGCAGCACCAAACTTGTCTGCCTACCAGCCGCACTTTCTATTTCGGTCTCTTCCTTACGACCTCATCCATGTGACGTGATTTCTCGAGGCGTCGGCGTTGGATCTTCCTTCGTATTCAATGACAGAAACAGGTAACGACCCTCCTATAGCGTTAGTGGGGTGGGTATTGCCCAACATATCATGCGACGACGATGACTCGTTGTCCATTCACCGGCTACCAGCATCATGGCTGAGCACCACTCAACTGACTATGAACTCCGTGAGATACCCGGCAATGTGGAAGGCTCGCTGCGGTCGAGAGCGTCGAGTGTGATATCGACGGGTACGAAGTTCAGTATCTCTACCATGCCGCAAGGCCTTTACCATATCGACGGTATGGTCGAAGGAAGTAGTACCCGAGATTCGACTACGATGCCTGGCTCGATTTACAATATCAATGGCTTGATCGAAGGGAGCAGTACCCGAAACACGCAGACGAGACCTGCTTCGATCTACAGTATTCGTTCTATAACGCCTTCATTACCGCCGTATGAGGGTCATCAACTGGTGGAAGCATCCCAATATACCGCCACAAATGATGGTAACGAACCGGACCAGCCGTCCGTTTCGTTAGACACCGAAAATGCCAATGCGCTGAGCAGGCACTACGGCCAAGTTGTACGCACAATTGACGAAAATCATATCCGTCAACTTGAACGCATCTACCGCGGTCACGAGCAGCAGCTTGCAGAGATTCGAGATGCGATCGATAAAGCGTACCGCGCAGAGTTCAAAAAGAAAGACCAAGAAATTGAGCGCATTCGCGAGGAAGCAGCTGCAGAAATTGACGCGTTGAAGGCGTCTCATGGAGAGACGATTGCCCGTATACAGCAAGAAACCGCGGAACAGGCCGTGGAGATGCATGATGCTCACAACAAAGACACGGAGAAAGCATGCAATGCAATCGAGGATGTTTGGGAGGGCCGCTGGAATGACCGCATTCGACTTGCTGCGGAAGAGGCTCAGAGACGAGGCTTGGAGCGAGATATGGAGTGGCTGAGTATTTTGCAGACTAAGCATCCAGAAGTCGTGGATGAGATAAAAGAAGCCATTGAACTCACCCGATCCAAGTAAAGGTCTGGCAGTCAGAAAGTTGCGGCGCGGCGACTTGAAAGGCCCAGTAGATAACTTCCAAGGATTCGATTTGTCCTATTATCACGGAAGCTTTCTTCTTTTGATTTGACAGTCACGCATCATCGTCAATTGGCTAGGAGTGGGCAATGGTATCGCCATGGAAAGGCGGATGCTTTATCTATGCAAGGCATCCTTTAGGCTCAAGTCATTTTCCAATGCTTGCCGCGCCAAGGTCGCATCCATTCTGTCAAACCAGCCATAATACAGATTTTGATTACGAGACACGGCGTTCTAGTTTTTGCGATCGGTATCGAAATGGCTACGAAATTCCACAGCTACAAATAATTTTATGGAGGTGACTGTAAAGAAGTCTAGCGTTTCAGACGCGAATCCCGGCCTCGAGTACCGAAGGAAGAAGTGAGACCAATTGACCTAAACGATGATGAGGCGTTTCGAGGTGAAAAGCGACAAAGCAAAAAGGCTGATAGGGTTGGGGTTGGGGGTAAGGGGGCGCTACCTCTACATCAGTAGGCGTCAGTGGCTTTAACGGCATTGAGGGAAGATCACCCTATCTTCGGCTACGGTGCATGGTATCTTTCGAGTTTCCCCGCTGCGCAACTTGCAGGCGTAGGCCGCTTTGGTGTACATGAGGGTAAGATGTTCTTAATAGAACCGAGGCTAGTGTCGTTGTCGGGAGCGCGCACGAGGACATGATATGGACCTAGAGACGAGAGGGGTCCCTCTAAACTCCATTGAGAGTCATCACGACGAGCTTCCCTCCACCGAAGAGCGGCGTATCCGTACCTTGAAGACAGGGAGGTCACCAGTGACGCAGCAAGATCAGGACCAGGAGGCCTCGCTCCAAAATGCACTCCAAGATCTGCAGAGAATTATAAGTCAATCAGCGACCCTGACCCTGATAAACAGCTGGATCGCCAATCACAGCTTCCAGAACAAAAAATCGCCCAGATATTCGGCTACGATGGGGCTAGGACAACATCCTACCCAACTCTCACATCGTCCGAAGATGACGAGCTTCTGTGGAATCCCTTCACTAGATCTTTCGCACACCGAGAGACTGAATATGAACCAGGGCCATCAAATTCACAAGGACAGCAATACATCCCGGATGACAGCCAGGATGAGCATTGTAAAAGCACGACTGCCCAAGTAAGCCTGTTTCCGAAGGTCCAAGTATCTGGCAGCTTCCTAATTATTCACCAGGCTCAGACTGCGACACCCTGGCAAGTATCCCAAGCCCCAATTCCTATCTCACGAGACTCTTCAATATTTGGAAATATAGATGACCAATCTTCCCCCCACCGCTTAAGATTTCGCACACTCAAAGCTCCCCTCAGAAGAGCAGCACATTTAATTTGTGGGTCCTGCCAAGAACATAAAGTCCGTGATCTTCCAAGACTACAGATGGCGGGAATACATCTCATGGTCCGGTCAATCAGAGGCCATGTGAGCTTAGAGAGCACTCCAGGCGAGTGAGAAATATGACAAAGGATTGACTATTGACTCTGATGATGATTCTTCTGCCTCGATCCATCTACCGTTTGTTCGTCAAGGACTTGATTCGCAATCAGAAGCTCAGCGCCTGAATACGGAAAGCAACGCACAGCAATAGCAGATCCTCGTAGATCGACGAGAAGCGCTGAGACTTCAGCAACAATTCGATGCAGAGTCAGCAGCTGACGAATCCCTGATAGCGGAGGCAATGCGGCAAGGACAGCTACTTGCCGATCGACTGGCGGCACTCACACTACAACGACTTGGTTTCAAGCGGCTGCTTACCGACTGGAGACAGAGTTCGAAGCGCATGCAGATCAGGTGCGTGCGGACCGACAAGCAGTAAAAGAATTACAATGACTTCTCGACATGAACGAACAACGAGACCCACAAGCGGCGTAGAAACTACATCGGGATCTCGACCTGAATGAAAAAAGTGAGACGCAACGGCGAGAAGCAGATAGAGAGCTTGCAATTCGATTGGAAAATGAAAATGCGGCAGTTGAGTGTGACTGCGAGCTTGACCAGAGGCTTCAAGCAGAATCTAACAAATTAATGAAAGCAGCAAGCTGGACTGCTAGTAGACCTGGTAATAGATCATCCCAAAAGCGTCCCGAGGTTTCAAACTTGTCCTCCCGGCAAGTGGCCACGCCTTGGCCAGACAATTCCAGAGGTAGTCTTTATGCTCAACAGCCCTAGCGCGAAGCAAACGGGCGAATGTCACCAGATGAGGAACAGTTGAAGCTCTGAATCCGATGGCCTACTAAAATCCACCCCACCGAGGAAACGGAATACACAGACTGCGACTGAGCCACAGGAAAGTAACCTCAGTCGGCAAGAATATGGGCAATATGTGGTATGCAGTGACGAAGGTCTCATATTTCGGCCCTGCCAACATCACTACTGTGGAGGTTGTCTGATAAGTATGCGCTCACCCATTACCAGATCGGGAAGTTCAAGAACCAACCCTCGAATTGCTGGAGGATTCTAAACAGCCTTCAAGTCCAAACCCCAAAAGACATTTCAGTGCTGCAAACAGGGCTTATCAATGGACTACGTAGCACGCGACCTGGGCCCAACCTTCGTCCAAGAACACAGAATGTTCGAGCTCGAACAAGCCACGCAAAACCGTCTCTATCGCAGCTCCAGCAGATGCGCCACCTTCATCCCACCGGGCTCCCTCCGAGGAGACAATGCTGTATGCGGAAATTGTAGAACACGAACGTGCCGCCACTGTAAGTCTAAAGCCCATCCTAGTAAGCTCTGCACTAAAGATCGCAAGACGGAGAAGGTGAAGAGACTGGGGAGTAAGGAGGGTTGGGAACTGTGTCGGGGGTGTAAGCACATGATCCTGAGAAATGAGTGGTGTTTGCATATGACTTGCAAATGTGGAACCAGTTTTTGCTATCATTGCAGGAAGAAGAGTGTGGGGGAAGTCGTGAGAGGGTCTGATTTGTTGACCAGCGCAAGATCAGATCTGTGGAAGACTGGCTGAGGGGGAAAAGAGAGCACGCTATGCATGTATGTCCGCCTAAGATGGACGAGAACAGAACGATGACGAAGGATATATTTTCAGACTTGGAGTCTCATTTATTAGAGAAAACGAAGAAGAAAGCAACAGTGTTTGAGACAAACCCATCGTTGTAGTAAGTACATATTCATGGATGTCAAACAGCCTTTGCAATCACGCCAATCACTCATAAAGAGATCTTTATTCCTTAACTTATACCCAGAATTCCAATACCCACTAGCAGGCCTTCCCTTCCTCCGTTATCCCTCCAAAAGAATTTCCAGATCCCACGTCTGCACAATGTTATCCCATCCCGAGCACATCTCGGACCAAAGCAAGCTCAACTTCGCCAAACTATAATGTCCACAAAATTGGCAAGCGTGGCAAACAGATATAAAAGTCTTGCTAGAGGTAAAGGGTTTATGGCAAGTTACCACAGACGAAGACGCCAGACCGACGATACCACCCCTCCCGGAGCCTGGTACGTGTACATATCAGTGGCAGAAATATGACAAGCCTTGTGAGAGATATATGGCTAGGTACATTCGTCAACATCAAATGGCCGAATCCTGCTCTAGGAAGCTATATTGGTACTGATGTCCAAGCAGAACGGCTCCGTATTTGGGACAAAGGATCCACACTAACGATCGTCTGGACCGTTCCGGCTTACGAGGATGGGTTGTGCGAGTATTGCGATGAGCATGAGTGCGGACAGATTGCTCTAATTCTTTCGAAAGAGCTTTACGAGTCCTTCCAGCACACCGAAAATCATGGCACGAGCGCTACGAAGATGCCGCTGTACTATCTCTCTAGTGAGCTTGCGAAGAATTGCAACACCCTCACGCTGGTACCTCGAGAATTGGGATTCTAGCCAAGAAGTGCGAGGAAAGAGATTACGATTTTCTGGAGTGGATGCTTTGCTATCTCTTTCGGGGTTCTTTGGGGCTGACGGAGAAGGAAGATGTGGAATTGAGGGTCGCGGAGGCGGAGAAAGGCGTAGACTTGACGATTGAGGATATAATTAGGGTATTGGGAGGCGATGGGAAGATGAGGCGATGGGTTTCTAGGTGAGATTGTACTTTAGGCATGACATGATACGAATACGCAGAGCTGAGCGGGATCAAACCCCAGAATGCGGTCGCTAGATGAAATTGAAAGAATCTTGCTCCTTTATCTTCCAAATCTGCAAGTAACAAATAGAATAGCTTGTGTTCAGATCGCTTCGTAGGCGATCTTGGAGCATTCGGGATCATGAATGGGATAATAGAGTGGCATCATCAGGCTACAATGCGGTATCCATTATCGTCTAGCGTTTGCTGAAAAGCCGATTGGCAAACATGTACAAGTTGAGGTATAAGAGAGGTCACAATCTCCAGTTGATTTCCTGATGAAGCATGAGTTGGTCGATCATCACGCTTGGCCATAATACTGATCGCTGTGAATATCCTTCTTACCTACATCACTCTAATCATGACCACCTTCAAGAAAGAGCGACGATCGCGCTTCAAAGAAGACTTTTCAGAGGGCAATGCGTATCTGCAACATCTGGAGCGGGAGGAGAAGATCGCTGCGCAGCGAGAGGCTTCAAGAGGGGCACAAGAGCAGGGGAGTCAGCGATCCCACGAAGATTCAAGACAGAGACCTGTTGACGCGGCGGAGCTACAACGCTGCTTGGAAGATGTGCAGCAGAAGACGAGACCAGAGAGGGAGCTGGAGACTGCGAAGAAAAGATATCATGTAAAGGAGGTACCCGAGGGGCAGGGTGATGGCATGACTGTGGATGGTTAGATGAACACAAAACAGAGCACTCAAGAGCTTAAGGGAGTGCAAAAGGCGTAGATCTCCCTTGATATAAGCACAGAGTAATGTCGTTTCCAAGCCACAAGCCAACCACAATTATTTTCCGGCGATTGTTAGAGTCTGTAACCGGCACGAATGCTAGGTAAGAAACCATTAGTTTCCCGGGTTCATAACAAAACAAATTTTTATTTCGCGTCTTCTTTCGGTCCATTACCAACATATCTTCACACAAACGCGCAACTTCACTCGTCCCAATATCACCATAGCGGTACCCTACCAACGAACATTCATACCAACTCACAATTTTATCTGTCTCGAAATCACCACAGCGGTACTTTACCATAAACAATGTCACCCATCGAGGAGTCTCACGAAGGAGGGACGCGACGACGTCACTTTCGTGGCGGCGTCTCGTGGGCCCAACAAGCCCAGGAGCTGAGAGAGGAGCAGAATAGGAACGCCTTCAAGAGTAAGCAACCAAGAAAACAAGGCGGTCAATCGCAAAATGCAATGCTAATAACCTTCGACCTAGCTCAACTCTACGCACGCTTGAAGGCACAAGAGGGGAAGACAGCGGAGGAGAGAGAGCAGGAGACGAAGATGAAGAGGAAGAAGGCAGAGAAGACTCTCGCTAGGCATGAGGAGCAGGGCGCCGCGGCTGGCTTCATCATTGACTGGGAGGAGTGTGAGGGCGCGGTGGAGAATATTGAGACGGAGGACGCTGAGGTCAATGCTTGATGGATACGTAGGTGATTGGCGCTTCACCTTTGCTTCCTATTTTCCTGAGATTCTACCAAGTGGACAGAGTGTTCCACATCAGCCCATCTACAACTGTTGAGCCGAGCTGGGACATGATGCCAGCATGAATTTGTCGACGAGTGGACGACGGAATTCAATTCGCGATGGAATAATATTACACTTCTCCTTCGGTGAATCTTCAACGAGCTGCTTCATGGTACACCCTGTCTGGTGAGCGTTGTGCTCGAGCCTGGTTCTTCTATCAGCTTGGCATGATTCTTGTACTCAAAAGTCATTGGCCATACCCTGAGACACGGACTGATCGAGGAATTGTCACGGGATTTAACTCATCATGACGATGAATCATCTTTTCAATCAAAATCCCCTTCCTCATACTCTTCGTACTCCTTGATTTCCGCTGCCCCTGACTCATAGTCATCGTCCACGATTGCGAACACAAGAGCTTGTTTTCTATTCTTGAAATCAATATACAATTTGCCCTGCTCTTCCAGGACACTACACGGGTTATCTATGATCTCTTTGTGTTCTATGTTGCCGTCTGTGAAGTGGTTTGTAAGAAACACTTTGACCGACACGGAGCCGCTCGAAAGCCTGGTCCGTTCTGCCCGGATGAACTGCCTGAGGATGAACAAGCCAAGTGGAGGTACTTGGAATGGGACCTGAATTTCAGACTGGGAACCATGATCGCGGTGCGCGAGATATTCGACTTCAGGATAGGGGGATTGCAGTGTCGACCACTGCGGTAATCTAATTGACATGGGTATGTCGTGATTAAATTGTTGAGTCAATTCCAATTCTGTCAGAGTCTGGCCGTCAATTTCCCCGTCAGGATTGCTCTTCAACTTCTCAATGCTTATTGCAGGTCCTTCTGAGCTATCGTACAAGGTTGCCTATTCATCGTTATCATGTCAGCATCACTCAACATTGGAGGAAGATTGAAGTATAAGAAAGCACAAAAGAGGTGACAGCCCCCTGCTCACTATAGCCACACGTCTTATGATTTCTCCGTGCAAGAAAGTAAGTAGGGATGGTTTCAAAAGAACGTACCTGCCATTCAGGTACAGCACCACTCGAAACCAGAGACGCTATCCAGTGAGTTTTCAGCTTGAACCTGCTTCCCGGCCAATCCTTTGTCTGATTCTCTTTGAGTCGGGCAATTAATTCTTCGCCTAGCTTCACAGTTTCTTTTGCGTGGTTTTCGTGAGTTGGTATGTGTAAAGTATCAATTGAAGCAATGAAGTCTCCCATCTCTGTATTCTTTTGACGGACAGCATATGCACGCCATTTGTGAAGCTGTGACAGATATCGTTGATCAAGCTTCAATGTTTCGTTCGCATGAGACACGGCACTATGTACCCCTTCGACGTATAGTCGAGCCGCCACTTCTTCTTCTCTCTTTCTGCTCTCAGTACTGATCATCTCGCCTCCGGAATCAAGTGCGATGAGGTCTTCAAATGCATCCCTCCAATTGTGGTTCGGAATTTCACGTTCGAGGTAGAATGGCGAGTATGGACTGCGGAGAATATATCCCATAGGCCACATTCGAGGACTGAGGTCGAAGGACAGACAATGATACTGAAGCCGCTCGCGCCATGGTAAATTGTTCAATTCAGCCCACGATGGGGGGGCACCGCACTTATCGCATGGTTTTTCAGAATCGTCCGCTGCAATATGGAATCGGTCAGATGCCATAGCCTTGTGCTTGGACACTCAGGCTATCCGATCTAATGGCTATACAATTGTCTTAGTGATGAAGCGAAGGAGAAGAACAACAGTGCTGTCTTCTAAATCACAAAGCACGTCGGTAACCGGTAACCGGCAAATCTATTTCGCCGTCCGGCTCTTTCCGCTTTTAAGAAGCGTAAAAACAAGACAACTTTCCTTTATTGGTGAGACAACAACGGGTCGAGCGTCATGCAGATAGAGAGCATTCTGCATCCTAATGACAGAACCAGAAGCCGTCCAATTAAAGAATACTTATTACGAAGACATGATACAAAGCCTCTCAGACTTACTTTCGCTCAGATACCGCCTCTCAAAAAGGGTTATCAGGGTGCAAAGGTAAAGGAAAAGGCCGTAGAAAGGGTGGCTCTTGATGGGATAGATGAGAGTTGAATCGTCTCAGGTATCATTACTAAATAATTTACCAGTACATTGGCCTCTTTACATGAGATTTTGCTTCATTCTCAATCCCTCAACTCGCACCGAATGGCTTCTTCATTTGCATGTTGAAATATGCCTCTCCTGTTCCAATACACCCTCTGCTCTTTGCTTCCCTCGTCGTTGCCAGCTGTCAGTCGTCGACGCCCTTACCATCCTCATCCTCATCGCCATCATCATCCTCGTCTTCGCTATTGCTCTCTACTCCCAGCTCTTTAGCACTCTTTCGCTAATTCCCTGGTAGTGACACCATTTCAGACAAAATCCTCCAAATACTCCTCCTATTCCTCAGCGCAAGTGGTGGCCCTTCCATGCACCCCCGGCCTCAAATGCATCAACCTGCGTAACCATCCCAAATGACCTCTCCCACTCCCACTCCACCGTATACAGTCCCCAGCGTTTTTCGTGGTGTTCGGCATAGCAAGCTCCGCGGTCAAAATCCCATAGCCAGGGACTGAGCTTGAAGACGAGTTCAAGCCAGTCGGCTGGCTGTCACAGATGATGGGGTCAGCATCGTTTTTCAACCATAGATGTCGCATTATGAGACGTGCAAGGGGATCGCTAAGTGGTTCAGTGCTCACGGTACACAGTCTCGTGGCTTAAGTTGCCCAAAAATGGGAAGGAAAGACGCCGGAATGTACTGACCTCGTATAAGCGAGTGCACTTCAGCGGAGGGTTTTCATGCGGGAAATCCGAGAGCATGGCTTTGAGTATAGCTTGAATTTCTCTCGGTAGAGGTACAACTCGGTAGACAAGCTGTTTAGCTTTGGAGCCTTCTGGCTGAGGTTTGAGGGGCATGGGCTTGAGGTAGTTGAGAATCGAAATCGTGATGTTTGGAATTTCCAAAGGATCCTCCTCGAACGACTAAATCTCGCGCATTGGTCAGCTCATGTTCACACCCAATTGGCTCCGTTGGACCCTAATGGGCACTTGGCCATCTCTTTAAGAACTCGAGATTAGACTGGGCCAACCAATCGACGGACCCCAGTGACAATTCGCCAGCTCATCAAGAACCCCAAAGGACACGTTTTCGGCTCGCATCCACGACCGAAAGGACGGTTTGGTAGCATGCTTACCTCAGAATCAAAACAACGAATCCACTCCCAAAGCCTCCTCTGATCATGAAACGCAACTGCACCGTACCCACCATGAGACCCCTCAGCTCATAGATGCTACCAGATTCCTCATGATCACTAACAGGTACATTCCACACTGATGTTGAGCTGAGATTAATCAATACGCGGCCACCGTGAGCACTTTGACTAGCGCGTTATCGAGCTAGTGAGCATGATCTTCGCATGACTTGATGCTCCATGTAGCTTCCGCGGGTGACTTCTGTTGAGATTCTGACGCAATCAGGCTTACGTACCGGTTGATAGCAATACCACCAAACTTCCAATCTCTCGCATTGATCATGAACATCTTTTATCCATGAAGCCAATCCGGTTATGCGTTACGCTCGGGCTGTGTAGTGATAGCGTTAGCTAGACCAGAGCTTCGAGGATCGCTGTAATATACCGGATAACTATCTCCAAGTGGGCCATCACAGGTGACGCACTGTGTTGCCATGTTGCTAGCCTTGGTGTATGGGAAAGAAAAGATTCGCCTTAATTGAGATCCTATTGAAATCAGGAGAAGGAGGAAGGTTGCGAGCTTGTCGACAGCGTTGGATCAAGATTTGATCTGCACACTACCAAGTGAATATGTGCACGCTTCAAAGTGGAGATATAGGTTATGTGCAACTTACTGTGATTGTAACACAATTGCGTCGCTACGGAAGCAAATTGATCATGGGTTCAGCGTTGTTGCATCACTGGTGGATACATGATACAGAGGCCCACTAGTACTTCAAAGTCGCATTTCATTGCGTAATCTACACACAACAGCTTTCACTGTTATGTTGTTGCTGCAACAATGCTCGAAGTCCCATCTTCGAGAACGCATATTTTTTCGCCCTTGCTGTATTGAGTCGCCCTTCTGGAACTGAATAAACAAGTTTGAGCAAACATTCATAGCTCAGAGATCTCATCCCCATCTCCATTTATGAGTTTTAAAGAAAATTTGAGCTTTCATGATACATGTAAGTAATAAGAAATTGACAAGGCCGGCGGCGGTCCACCTTTCTTCGTTCGCAGGACCATCTTTGGATTGATAGTGGACTAGAGGTATTTTTTGTCTATCCCTACTTCAAAATCGTGTACCTCGTTGAATACGTAGCAGGAATTGGTCTTTCGTGTGAGGAAAAACCATCATTATTCCATGTAAAACTGAGCGTGCAGAAAGTAAAAACTTGGATCAAGATATAACATTCATTAGTCTCCACTTACTGTTTTCGCGAATCTTCTTTCTCCTCCAGGTCTCCGTGCCTTTATCCTGATTCTTCCAAAACCACAGTGTTTTCCTTCTGCAAAGCTCACCCTCAATCTAATCCAGTGATCGCCTCTGCACTATATCTCACCCATCAAACGGACGTCCACAACCCAACCCTCCTGTCCCCCAATGCAATCATATAGTCAATCTGTCCGCCCATCGTGTATGCCGCTGCGCCATTCATAGCCCAAGTCTCTTCATTAGATGTGTATTGAGTGAGGTATGCAAAACAAATCACAGCACCCTGCAAAGATTCCAACGCTCCAGAACCTCTCTTGGCTGGATATTTGGAAGCAATGAACACCAATACGAACTGGAATCCTAGTATTTCGGCGAAATTGCATCGTGAAGTCGGCTATCTACTTGCGCTCACGGAAGCGCCTCAGTACGATTCTCTTTGGCGGCGTCGTCGAATTTGAGCGAGACTGCCGTTCTTTCCGGAAATTTTGGCCTGTCCAGCTACTGGTCAACGTGGGTCCGGATTTCACTGAGAGTTGCTGTAAAATTCAGGTCGACCCTATTTGCGTTCGGTAGGTCAGATAGTCTTAATCCACTCAGAACATTGCTGGGAGGTAGGCGCAAAACGGAACTTCACTTTGAGAAGGATTGCCAGATTTGTTATATGTTTATTTATTTATATTAGGACAATGCAGATGGGTAGGATCTTGACTCGCGAAAAAATTCATTCCTTGACGGCGCCGATAGCTGCGGATTACTGCACACATAAGACGTACTACTTGCAAACGGACATGAGCTTAAGTCTCAGCGCTTTTTGACAGGCAAGGAGGACGAAAATTCTCTATGAACGACGTGGTGTGATGATGGCGATCGAAAGAACAGCAGTGTTCTGCAGAAAGTCAGTGGGAATTGTGAAAGCAATTAGACTTGCAATGTAAAGTCCTCGTCGATCTGGGGAAGTTGACGATTGAGAAAGACTCTGTCGCTCGAAATACTATAGTTCCTGCTCCTGGCAATCAACATGCAGTAAATGGCTGTGCAGCTGGGTATAAATGTCCCTGCGTTACCACTAAGCAATCGTTACCAATCCCACTCTTCTCTCTTCTTGATTCACATTACATTGGGAATTTGATGCAGCCAATGTTGCAAATAAACAATGGTGTATATTGAAGGGAAGGCTTCTGCATGGTGAAAGGATTGTGCCACATTGTTGAGTACTATATCGTGTTGGTCCATATGTAGCACACTAAAATAGTCATGAAACCTGTATAGTCGCCCGTGAACGATTTGTGGCGTTTCAAGAAGAGCGAAAGTAGTGAAAGTAGCGCTCTCCTTGGAGCCTATCTGACCCTTATCATGCACAGACGATGGAGATATCCAGGAAGGATCTAGATTCGCGCACATGGGTTGGCAGTGCTCCTTGCATGTGAGACATGTCTGCTATTGATAACCTCTCCGACGTGAAAGGTCTGTGGATGTTTTCTGTAAATTAGAATGAGTTGTACCAAGAAAAGTATAGCCTATCCATATCAGGGCATGGATCATCAACAGAGATTGCGAGGTCCGTGATCCATCCTACTTTCCACCTTTCGATTTTAATTCCCTAGACTCGATTTCCACGTGGAAGATGAAAAGCACGTGACCGAAAAGTAGAAAGTCTCCGCAAGCCACAGCACTGCAGGAACCTTTAGGCATGGAGTGGCAGTCCGTGAACGCTATGAATTCATTGGCAAGGCTAAGAATGGAGTCACCTGAGCATGAGAAGGTCCACGGAGGTGCTCTCAATGTAATGTCGCACAGTGGCATATAAGCTTCTTCGATACTGTATTTTCCGGTGCCTTGACGGTTGAGGCGCCTATTCAGGCATTCCCAAAGCGGTCCCTTACCATTAACAATGTGATGGCGTGTTGTCGATGAATTCATGTGGGGCTGTGATCACCTGACTAGCGAGTGACGCTGGGCAGCTCTGTTGTCTGCTTGGACGAATCGTCAAAGTATTGTCGGCTCGTATTCCAACGTGTAGTCTAGAGGGGAGGTTTTTCCGATAGGTCCATGAGGTCAAGGCAGTAGACGGCTGTTGCTCGAGCATTGGAAATGGCGGTAAACGACCCATGCAATGCCTGCCATGGCGGTCCGCGCATAATTTCAACAAGGCACTTGCAAAACGAGTTGTTACTGAGCCAATCGCAGGAAAATTGGAGACCAGAATCGAGCAGCAGGACAAGTAAGGCAGCCAGAAGTGTTCTAGCGACCGAGCGGAGAATTTGTGCAGGTTCTTAGCGTGAGCCTACGGGTAAGCTTCTATCGTCGCGTTGTTTGGCAGCCTTCTAGCAACCTTCTAGCCTGCTTCTGCTGGAGAGTGAGTGGTCGATGATGCATGACAAGTTGACGATCTTCATTCCAGCGGTTTCGAGATTTTCTGTGATTGGAGGTTCTTCAGTCCGCTTTTTTGCGATGGCCATTTCAGATTTTCGTCATCCACCGATTCCGAGTGGTGTACGACAGTAAAGAACCCGCGGCCCCCAGCGAATGGATCCTGCTCCTCAGCTTTCTCAGCTCCTAAGATGTACCAGGTACCAAATGCGCCGTCCAATATCAATCAGTTCGTCTCATACTTGTATCAAGATCTGTTTTCAGACACGGGTTAAGGTTTCGAGTATTAGACGCGAGTGAGAGACGGCCGAGGAGACCCGGCCTGCCGATATTAATTCTGCTCACTCATGAACAGCGCAGTGGGGCCAATTGGATTCCTAATACGTATTCCTGATTTCAATTGTGTTGCGGTGATGAGCCTAGTGATTTTCAATCAATTTAATAAATTCAATAAAGCACAATTGTACTTTATTTGAGGGGTTCATTTACCCCAGATTATGACGGCTTTGAAAGGACCGCTAATCTCATCACCTACCTTGCCCTACATGGCATCGCAAGGATGCTGGGTGGCCTCGGTGGTAGAGGCTTTGGTCGATTGGGCAAGAGAAGTTGTGCATTGGGCGACAGGGCACTCGTGATCGACTGTGCAGGCTTACCTTACTGCAGCGGCAATATCTCTAGCCTGGAGCTAGAATATAGCAAGGCGAGGAAAGTTGGAAGCCTCCTAAAGTAGAACCTCACTAGAGTGTTGCATAGACCGCTAGAAGGCCACTAGAAGGAATAGAAGGATGATGGAAGGTTTCTTGGAAAGTCTTCCATGCTTGCTTTCGTTGCGCTGCCGTCGTGCATTGCAGCGCAGATCATCAACGGGCATGCGTCCTCAATCCCTCGTGTGCCCGATACAATCATTCCCTTTATCGATAGAAGATAATCAATAATCCTACTACTGACGACCCCTGGCCCCAACACTATGGGAATGGTGTGAACAGATTGAATAAATCCAGGTAAGGCAGTGCGAGGATCGATGCGTGCACCCCAGTAATCTCCGCGTTGCCCCTCCCTCAACCCTCAACCTCTTACTCTCATTGCTGGTCATGGCCTTCCCACTCGCTAACCAATTGACCTTGTAGCTTTCACATATCAAAGCTGATTCGATCTCACCGCCAACGCCAACTTCCACCAGCCTGGACCCAAACCTCTCGATCCCAAGGTCCCATCGCCGGGGCCGTTGGATGTCATTATTGTGGATCTAGCTCGCCTCTCCAAATTCCGAGCTACCACCAAGAAAGAAGCTTGGCCCATTCCACATCTCAACCGTGCACCTCATAGGAACGCTCAAAGCCTCCACATTTCGCCAGCGCCTCGTGGTATTTCTCCTGTCACTATCACGTGTGCCATATTAAGCTGATGCACCACGCACAGAACCCTTTGCATTCATACACGCTTTGACCTTGGGTGACCCTCCGAACAATTTCTCTGAATCACCACGAAGGAGCTCCATCAATTACCTATATAGGAACACTCCCATGCCTGAAGGACCCGGGTTGGATTGCAGCAAGGCTACACCATCTCGAACACGGGACGGGCAAAAGAAACAGCCTGCCAGCTCGGAAACCACAAGTGGGCTTCGTGATCTGGATATCATCGCCTAATAAAGATTGAACCCCTCCACGTCAGCACCTGCAGGCACGCCGAAAAAATCGCCAGCAGCGACATTCTACAGAGCACACGTTGAGCAGCCATTACTTTACAATCGCCAGGCCCAAGTGGTCTCACCGCTTCGGCCTACATTAGCTCATCTAGTGGCTGTATAACAGCCACACATCCACGAAACATTGCGAACCTTTGCCTGTCTTTATTCTACACAGGTTCAACGCAGGTGCATCGAGCTCGGTCTGCTTTTGGTACCCTGCATGAACGACTGATCCCAAAGTTGGTCGTTCGTCGACCTCAGCAGTACCCACCCGAGACTTCACACTACATCCTATACCTCCACCGCTACAATCGGCCACGAGCACTTTGCGCTCTTCGGAACATAAAAGTGCTGTCGCCTTACATGCTCAGCTCTCATCCCTGCGCCTGAAACATATACAGGGTACCAGTCTGAGAAAGGTACCTTCCCACCAACACATCTTCCACCCTCTGCCGGCTCGTCGATCCACATAGCCAACTATGAACATCACCAACATGCTGAATAGCAGAGGCTCTGCTGCCGATGCTGCAGCGGTTGAGCGACAATATCAACAACACATGGCGCAAGCTAGCTATCCCTCCCCTTCCCACCTACAGCAGCCGATGGCTATGCTTCCAACGAACTACCACGACCGACCATTCGAGAACGTGTACATGCCGCAACGACATGACGATGAGCAGCAGCCGGTTGGAATTGACGACGATAATACCCGGCGACATGGGAGTAACGGGGCTATCAAAGCTTTTGCATGCGCGACTTGCGGCAAAGGATTTGCAAGGAGAAGTGACCTGGCTCGTCACGGTAAGACGATACCGTATAGTCTGTGATTTCATGCTAATTTACTCTGGCAGAGAGGATACATAGTGGTGACAGACCACATGTCTGCCCCGAGAAGGGTTGTGGCAAGCCCTTCATACAGCGATCTGCCTTGACTGTCCACATGCGCGTCCACTCAGGCGAGAAACCACACATGTGCGAACGGTGTGGAAAGGCAAGCTAGTCTCCACCTCATGCACTGCAACTTGATTAACATCTACTGCAGCCTTTCAGCGATTCGAGCTCCCTCGCAAGGCATCGCCGCATACACTCGGGTAAAAGGCCCTATAAATGCCCTTTCGCGGACTGCCAGAAGACCTTTACTCGCCGTACCACTCTTACCCGACATCAAACTCATCACACCGGCACAGTCGAAGAAGCCGCCGTTGCAACAGCCGCTGCCCTCGCTTCACGTACCCCTGGGATACATCCACGGCAAAATTCCGACGGTGGTAATTACTCTGATACCGCCTCAATGGCTTCTGGAACAACTGGCCGTACCCCTTCGCCAGGTGAACGACATATGTCCTTGTCGCCGAACAGCGACGTCCCCCACATGCCACTCCTTGGCCGACCACCGAGCAACATATCGTATGCTTGCAACGACTCATATCCTCTCCCTCCTCACTTGCGAGCTGGTCTCCAACAACCAAGCCCACGATCTTCTCCCTCAGCTAGCTCACCCACCCTCTCCGCCTTCGGTGGCAGCAACTTCACCCAAAGGTCCTGCATCACCTCCCATCCCACCCTTCCGGTCCTCGAGCCACCGACATATCATGACGTTCGTCAACCTGGCCCTGGCACTGGCAAAAACAGCCCTCGCAGCCCCCACTATAGCGGTATGGGATGGCAGAGCCCCGTTGCTGGCGGTTTGCCGAGTCCTGGCCATAGTGACAGCAGCTTTATGATGTATCCAGATCCACCATATCAGCCTACTCAACATCTCTACTATCAGAATTCCAACATGCGACGACCGAATAGCACTGCGCCCGATCAGTATGAGCTGGCGAGACCACGGGTGCCAAGCAATGGAGGAGTGTGGATGGCCCAATAGTTTCTTATTGTGAGACTGTGTCTTTGGATCTTCGGCTTTTCATTGCTATACCCCTTATACCCACACCTGCGCTTTGGGAGCAGCTGAAATATTGATTTACCTTCCCTTTGCAGGCGGTCGTCTTCTCAACGAGCAGTGTTCATATCTTTCCAACTTGAAACTAAGACGACATGCACGATGGGAGAGCTAGAGTAGCTTAGATATGTACTAGAGCACAAATCATTGGATATACGTTTTTCTCAACTCTATTGTGTTAAGATCTCAGCATCTCGTCATAACGCTTCGCATTGACCTGCTCTTAAAATGCTAGTGGGCGTTTGCTCTTGAGGAAAGGACCCTTTCCATTGCCATCATTTGCAGCATGTTTCATGTCATAAGCTCGAGCTAGTGGCGAAATTCAGCATTTGTCTATTTTTACTAGAGCGATACTTGAGTATAAAATGCATGACATGAATGATTGTTGGTGTGCATATTTATTATCTTATTTTACCTTAGAACGGTTCACTGCCCAGTGGGCCAAACCGTCCATAGGGGCCACCCTGCTCTAACTCCACCACATTAGGTTTTAGTACCATATCTTCGCAGGCAAAGTTATAGAAGAAAGTACTGAATACTACAGCTTTTATACCAAAATTTTCATTCATCCTAGTATGGTTCGTAAATTTTGGTAACATGACAGTTTATAAGGTACCTAAGCGGCCCCTAGAGTTAGAAACCGGAGTAGGAAAATCAAAATCTTCGGGTACCCAGCCTTAACAGGCTGGCCCACTGGGCAGTGAACCCTTCTAAGGTAGGCCCTGTGAGGGAATATGACCTCGAATATGCCTCAACCTAACGTATCCGGCGCCGCGGTACAAAATTCCTTTGGATTGTTCTCACCTTTTCTGGCCCAGTATTGATCTCTAACAGGCCTAGCTTTGCCAAGCATCTTAAGGCTAGCGCAAATTTCCCTAGAGCCATAGTTCGAATGTCTCTACGTAAGGTACTTTATCACTTTCCCGTCTATATTTCTACCAATCAACATTCAACAATTATAACAGAGGTGTGTTCTCTCGATTGTTTGCTGTAGCATAGCTTGATAATCACATGAAAATAGCACACACAGCGCTAATTCTGAAATGCAGTTACCTCGCAAATTCATCACGCTAAAATCCTGGCTCCTCTCCGTTATGACGCGATCTGATATACACGTCCTGTGCTTCGGAGCCTCAATAACAGCAGGCTGGAGCTCCTACGGTCAACACTACTATCCATACGCAACCCGACTCTTAGCCCGCCTGGCCGACGAACTACCAACATCACACTTCGGCATCGATGTCGACGGATCCCCAGGAGACACGGTATTGCATGGCCAATATGTGCCTCGCTTGACTCAATCCATGAGTAACTCGAATGTACATTATGATTGGGTCATCATTCAAGCTGGTGGTAACGATCTAGGCTGGAACCGGACGCCGCAAGAAATCTTCCAAGCGTTGAAAGTTGTGTGGAGTATTGCGTTGAAGTCAGGCACGAAAGTACTGGCATTAACCGTGACAGAGCATGCGGGCGCATCTGCCAAGAATATGGAAAGGCTGAGAGCGCTGAATGAGTTGATTTCCAGCCATCGGGAAGATGGCTTCTTTACCGCGGATATTGCAAAGGCGATCCCATATACTGATATGCCCGAAGAGGAGCGGAAGAAGATCTGGGATGATGGAGTGCATTTGAAGAAGTTGGGGTATGAGAGAATGGGTGATGCCGTTGCGGATCAGCTCATTGAAATTACAAGAACGCTGCCTAAGATGCTGCAGGGACGGATGAAATTATAGACCACGTTATGGATCACCAAAACGTTCCAGCGGCAAGTGAAAAATAGTCCCGAATATCTTTCAATCCCTGTTCTCTTCGATTTAGATAAGTGCAAGCGCTCTACTGCCAGACTGCCGCCTCAAGACCGTCCATCAGCTTTACATACTCTCGGCCTTCTCGTACCCATCCTTTGATCCCTCCTACCAATACAAGATTCTGCATATGCTCTTCTCTCCTTTCTTGCAGATAGTCTGAGAACCAGCCTTCTGCACGAGGCCCGCGCCCGTTTGACGAAGCTGATAAATTCTCAGTGAAACGAAGCATACCAATGCATTTATAAAGAATACTCACAGCAATACCAAACCACATGTTTCACTCCCGCTGCAGGAAAAAAGATCGTACAGCATGTGTATGGACGGGTACAGACTCTGCGCGGGGAGATTGAGAAATACTTTGATCGTACCGCCCTTGTGATCTTTTCGACGAAGGTCGCTGAGTACGAATTCTTTTTCAGCTATCGTTCCGTCTAGCATCCACTGCAGCAAGTCTGAAGGAGATATGGTTGATGCAGAAGCTTTTGGAGAAGGGTAAACTTTGTGCCATGGCACGCCTTTTTCGATCTTGGTCTGTTCGGGTGAGGAGCTGTGGGGAGTCGCGATGATGGAGGAATGTACAGAAGGGGAGAGTCTCACTGCAAGAAATTCCTGAAAGATGGAGAAGCGGTGGTTTAAACGATGGTTTGAAAGTCTTCCCTTGGCGTTTACTCGGCTAGCTAATCAAATTTCGCGAGTGAAATCCTGTGATATGCGTAACGACCAAAAATATCCTTTACTAGCACTACCTAGAATTCCTGGGTACGTAAAGGGCTCAAATGCAGAACGCATTGCATTCATCATCCTCTCTGTAAGTGCCGTAGGTTGGTTCTGTTCGTCCGAACAACCTCCAGGTCGAACACGGCATCTTTACTGATATTCCTCATTTTGTCACTCCCAAAAAACATGCCAATTGAACACGCATGCAGAAGGTTCTGTTCTCTCTCCTGACGAGGCTCAAGCTTGGCTCCAGCCTCATGATCGAGTCTTCACCTCAGCTAAATCCCCTATCAACGAAATTGCTTCCAAACTTCACCATCCAGCAATGTCGACTACGACAGCAGGGGGACAAGTACCTTCGACGCTATCTGCCTGGTAACCTTTTACGCTCTACTTCGAATGAGTAGAGTACATTGTAAATTAGCTACTCCATAATTCGACTTGCACATAATGGCCTTCATGCTTGTAAAGTGGACTTCTGGCTCGAAAGAACTCACCGGAAGTAATGAGTATGCAGAACATCACCCATGAGGAACGGATTTCCGGGTGTTTCCCGCTCAACATCAGCTGGTATTGTTAGCGGATATACTTAAACATCGTCACAGTGTCAGGAATTTGACTTAGAGTTGAGCGTCATCCCTACTTTTTCTAGAATTAGTCACCGCCAAAGTGCCTTTATCTACTTTCTATGCATGGCTTTTGCTCTATTTTTCTACTATGTCATCGCGAAAAAGGTCAAAAGAATAGGCATAGTTCTAACAGCGCATGCTAAAGATATATGTTTCGTCGGGCGCTTTTGCGCTTCTTGAAGTCTTCCGACCAAAGATCGAAACGGCCGAGGGGGCTATCTTCATTTCAACATTACCTGAAAAGATCTTGATGACTAACAAGACATGAATAGCTACAGCAACAGTATCGATCATTATATAGGAGAACAAGCCAGAATGCCTCACTTCCAACGTATACACCGTCGTTGCCCATAAAATTATCGAGATACTGGCCGGATGAAACACACCAGCGCAAAATATTATAGCAAGGGACAGACTATCATCCCGACTACCACACATCCTTGTCGCGCGAAGTATTCTGGACTGCGTATAAGAAATAGATGAGGCTATTTTGAAGAGCACCATTCAATGCTAGCGTGAAGCTCGAATCAAGCTGCTGCGCATTTTCCAGCGGACTCCACGCACGTATCATGATGCTGGCTGCGAATTCGCACAAATGTTTGAAACACCTATCGGTTTATGAGGAGACAAGGTACCGCGCGATGTAGGATATAGTGCCTTTATCATCTCTCCTCTTGGTATGAGATCTCCAGACACCCATGGCTCAAGCCGTTCGCTCATGTACTGACTTTGATAGGTCTCGGCTGCAGCGGCGCCACGCCTGATTGTGATGTAGCTGCTGGCGCAGCAACACAATGTCCCTCTTCTTCTTTCACTAAGATGTGGAACAGCACAACCGAAGCCATCACCGTAGACCAGGCACCAAAGATGAATGCCACAGCTCCCAAACCTGCTCCCTCTCCGCCAGGACGACCAACGACTGCGGTTGTGAAGGGCTGGACGTATAGAGGATGTTGGACGGACGATATAAACGAGCGAGCGCTGATCAGCAAGTCATGGAAGGGAACACTGACGCCACAGACGTGCGCACAAATTTGTAAGGGGTATAGGTATTTTGGGTTGGAATATAGTTCCGAGTGAGTCTCCTCCTTTCCCTTCTCGTCTCTGGAGGATAGGCCTCGGATAGGGGCTGATTGTGAGTGAAGGTGCTACTGCGGTAACACGCTGGCCATAGCGAGCGTTCGGGTACCAGAAAATATGTGTGCTTGGAGCTGCATGGGAAATACTAGGCAAGCTTGTGGGGGAAGGAACACATTGAGTTTGTATGAGGTGGATAATCTTGATGTGGCGACGCTGGAACGCAGGTTGTGACGGAAGGATTGAGTATTGACGGTGCGAGGAAGCGTTGAGACTGCAGCGTCAGGACGGATTGAGTGGGAAGAATCTTTCATTGTCCGTACGCTTGGGTGAAAAGGCTCTTCTTGCATTCAAAGCGATCCTCGAGACCCTCTCCAAACGCAGGGGAATTTGTATGATATCGCCATTCGGTTGCCTCCACCGGTAATTGGTATGCCATCTTGTCACCCCCAAAAATCCAGTCTCCCCCTCGTAGACATGTACATTATGGATAGATCGGAGACACCACACTAAGGCGCATGTAGAGTTTTCAGTGTTCGCTCGCTCTTCTTGTTCCAAAATGTTTGAGATTTAGGACAAAGCGAGTGTGGTAGGAGCCTTGATTTGCACAGCGGCGATGTGAAGGGAAGTAAGGAATACGAGGCGGACAGAAAGCTGATGTTCGTTAGACCTAGACAACAGCGTGAGTAGGCAAGCGGCACTCGTCAGACGAGGGGATAGGTATCGTAAGCGCATGATGGGTCAGTAGTCGAAATTTAGCAACTCTGCTTTGGGTTCTACAGCACCTCTAGGTTTCATCGCGATCCATTTCGCCGAAAAGCAAAACCATGCTCCCACTGATTGTACGGAGTCCGCCCGCTCCTTTGTGAAATTTGAACCTAGCCGAGGCATCGAAGCAATGTCCCGCTGCCTTCATCAATTGTATCTGTAATTGTCCACATTTCGCAGCAAGGTAAAACAGCGTATCCTAATTACTGTTGCACAGTCATGTGAAGAAGCAGTGCATTGCGTCTAAGTATGAAGTCCACGTTGCTTTCGTTCCACAAAAGCCAGCCTCGAGCTTCCGTTGTTCTTGCTGTCGTATCAATCAACTCATTGTTGAGAACGAAGTATTCACTGCATCCCACTTGCTGATGATCTGCCTTATCTAGACCGGCTGAGACTTCAATGTCTCTCCACCGCCCACACAGCTGACCCGTAAAATGCTGTCTCCTTCGTGCAAACTCTAATCAGAGCCTCTGTTGCGCTTTCCCACGGGGTGCCTAAGATCCACCAAGTATGTTGGCTGGCGAAGGACGGCCTCTTGCTTATCTCTCTTGATGCGGTACAGACCTGGCTCCAGGCCTACAATGAAATCTCCGATGATTCCCTGTCTGTCCGCGACTACTGCGCTATCCGGCTTCAACCATTTCTCAGTCTTGATGTCGATCATCTTCCAAATCTTTAGATGCTCTGGCTTAAGGGGCTTGAAGTTGGTAAGAGGGGAATGCGGCTCGGTCCATCTATAGATGGCGGCAGATGCCTTTATCTTCAACGCAAGCCTGGCCGCAGGGATAAGCACCTCGTGGCAGAATTTGGTCATGGTCTCTCGACGTGTAAAAAGGATGGGAAAAGTCTTCGAGAGATCTCGGAAAAGCCGTTCGTTCATACCCTGAATTTGGTTGGTTCTAATTCTCACACACTCAGGGATGTTCATCATTACGGTGAGGGTTTCCGAACGCCAGCTGGCGATGGTCACTGGATCTATGATACGTCAATAAATGGCATTGCTGAGAACATGTCAGTTCTCACCTCTCGGTGTCTTGAGATTTGCCATTCCCTGTTCTGCCTTTTGCAAGAGTTGAGCCGTCTCCGTTGGCAAGCCGAAGAAGTAGACCTTTCCGTGGAACATGTTTTCGAGCAGATATCTATGAACCAAGTGTCTTGCTAGATGCTCGCCAGCCCCTGGATGTTTTCCCAAGAAGGTTGCAGCTTCCATGTCGTCGCCAACTGAAAATATATGCTCCGGTTCTGTCTCTGGATGGGCCTTCTCAAACCCTGTTACTTCCGCATCGATCCAGTGAATAATATGTTGGCAGATAGCGTCGAATTCTTTGGAGATGCTGGAGTCCGGTACCTGAGCAACGGGCTGCAAGCGGAAGAGGTCATCCTTGCATGCAGACAATTCCCTTTGAGAAGCTACCAGCTTCGTGCGCAATTCTTGTAGGTCATCACCGACAGTCTGTAGTTGGTGGACAACCTCTTGAGACTCTTTGAATTGACGTTCCATATCAGCAAGGTCCTTTTGGAGGTTGGCCCAATCTTTGATTGTGCCACGAGTACGAGACCGGGTATTCTTGCTTGCTTGCAACTCTTGCTTCGTAGTTGCTAGTTGAGCTTTGACGACCTCTAGCTCAATGTCACTCCTCTTAGCATCTTGCTCCCAAGCATGGCTAATGCGGAGTGCTTCTGTCAAGTCTTCTTCGTTGATGTCTGATTGAGCCCTGAGCTCTGCGATCGTTATTCTCTGCTTCATGACGGATTTTTTAAGGCGCTTGCTAACTCCCCTGAGGTTCTGGATGAGTTTGCGTTCATGATTTGGCTGAGGTTTGTCGAACTCGTCTTTGCTAACGAGCTGGATGTCAGAAGCCTCGTCAATGGCCGGTCCTCGAGTCGCTTCCTCAGGAAGTGGTTGGTCCGGCATGAGAGTGTCTTCAGACTCAGACGTTGGCATGATCTGATCATCAACTGATACTGGTAAAGACTGGCGTTGGCTCGCTCCGCTAACGTCTGTGGACTGATTGGCGCCCATCATTGACATGAGCTTAGATCCAACCACTTTTGGAAGCTCTGAGCTGAATATCTGAGTTGTCATCGCGATGGTTTTCAAAATGTTGTCCTACACCCGCTAAAGTTTATCAGGTTGAACAGTTGCTCTTCAACGGAGTCGTTGATAGACTCACAGAAGACAATATCCAGAATTTTTGCAGCAAAGGTGAGTCATGTAAACGAGAGAGTTCAGACGTCTTGAAGTGTCATCAGTGAAGTCGAGTGGATTAGCTACCAATCTTCGGGCTTAGTATCATTTGATTCACTATCCGATGAGATCATTGAAGTTGACGATCGAGATCCAGTCGCTGATCTAAATCTCACTTCATCAAGTCTCACTTGAGTCCTCACTAGACTCGATCTAGGTTCAGCACTTCGATTGCACATAACATAGCTACGTCTACTCGTGCTTATAAGCTAGAAGAGCGACTGGCATACACAAGATCACGACCTTAACTCATATCAAGCAGAATGTCTGTCAAGGGTACGAAGCGTAAGCAAGCTCAGACTGAGCCTGTCAAGGGTACGAAGCGTAAGCGAGCTAAGACTCAGCCTGCTACCAATGTCGAGCCTGATCGCAAGATCTTGGTAGCTGTCGACTTGTAAGACAAACGCTATGCCTTTGTATTTTGTACTGACCCCTGGCCAGTGGCACGACTTTCTCTGGTTTGGCATGGGCCCAGACCCGCAAGGTTCGACAGGATTCTCGCTGTGATGAGCTTATATTCTGACTAGATTTCGACAGGCGGATGTACAGACACCCATCGTCCAGTGGCCGGACTCGACTTCTGAGAGTCTCGAGGGAGTTTCAAGTGATAAGGTCCCAACGTAAGTCTCAACATCGTCTACTCAATCCGTTTGCATATGCAGTACTCACAGATTCACACAGAGAGATTTCCTACGACGGCGAGAATTACAAGTGGGGCTTCCAAATCGCAGAATCTGCCCAGAGGCATCAGTGGTTCAAATTGGACCTCGACCCTTCTCAGCTCCGTACGACCAATATCGCGGCTCAATATCCTGACCCTTTGAGAGCTCCGCCGACTTACAACGACGCGGCTACGAAGCATGCGACTGATTACATGACGGCCTTGCGTAAGCATGCTGAGCAAATGCTACGCTATAAGCTCCCACAGAGTGCCCTTCTTTCGACTCCGATCGAGTATATCGTGCGCACTTATCCCTCGATTTTTAATTCACAATCTGACATTCCACAGATTACTGTGCCTGCTGTATGGTCTGACATGGCTCAAGCAAAGACTAGAGCATGCGCAGAAGCCGCGGGTATGGGCAAAGGTACAGCTCTTCATATCATATCCGAGCCCGAAGCAGCAGCGATGTATGCTCTCGATGCTTTGGATCCTCACAACCTCAAGATCGGGGACACCTTTGTTCTTTGCGACGCAGGTGGCGGTACCGTGGACTTGATCACATATACCGTATCCGCCCTGAAGCCCATCCTCAAGCTTATCGAAGCAAGTCCTGGCACTGGCTCTTTGTGTGGTGCTTCATTGCTGAATCGTAGGTTCTCGGCGTTTCTGGAGGACAAACTTTGCGATCAAGCTGGTTGGGATGAGGATGTTCTGGAAGAAGTGAGTTTGGCTTCATCAGTATTTGGCCAACGAAAACTTACTATTGATAGGCAATGAAGCGCTTTGAGGCTGTGGTGCGTCAGACTTGGCACAAATTCCAACAGGCAAGCACTGACGAGTGACCATCTGTGACAGGTGAAGAGACAATTCCGTGGTACATTTGGCGAAGAGTTCCTCATTCCCGGTGAGTTGCCGCGCTCTACATCTACCCAATAGTTGCTGACGCTGCGCGTAGTTCCCGGTCTTCGCGACAACAAAGAGCTGGGCATCCGCAAAAACAAGATGACAGTTGCTGGCACCGAGATCCGCCTGATCTTTGAGCCAATACTCAACGAGGTCCTCAAGCTCGTGAGTGGACAGATTAAGGCAGCATCGAAGCCCGTCAAGGCTGTTATCTTGGTTGGCGGCTTTGGCCAGAACTCGTATCTGAGGGACGCTATCCGTCATGAGGTCAAAGCCTCTAACGTTGATGTTTTGCAATCTCCAAATAGGTAATACCCCCTCGTTTCATGCCACTGAGAAATTAGCTGACCCACGGTAGTTGGACTGCAATTGTACGTGGTGCATTGATGAAGGGGCTCGCTTCGACTTCGCCCACCTTCGCAAAGGTGAACATCAGTGGCAGGTCTGCCCGTAAGCACTACGGGCTGGACGTCAACTATGAGTTTCTGGATTTTGAGCATGACGTTACCCGCAAGTATTGGGACGCATATACCGCATCCTATAAAATCCATCAGATGGAATGGTTCATCGCTAAGGCATGATCGCCCTAAATCTAGCGCTCATCCAGCGCTCTAGCAGAATACTAACACCAGTACCAGGGCGCCGTTGTCAAAGAAGACACCCCCATTCGCTTGACCTACTACCAAAAGCGACAAGCATCCAGAGGCCCATTCAAAAAAATCCAAGCCACTATGTACTCGTCCAGCGATCCTCACAACACAGGAGCTCCAAAGTACCAGGAAGACGGTGAGTTCACCCCTTCATCTCCACGCCCAAAATCCACTGACCAAATGCGCAAAGCCGGTGTTGTCCAGCTCGTCAAAGTTAACGCTGATCTGAGTCGCATCCCTGCAAATCACATTCCACAAAAAAAAGGCGCCGATGGCAAGATGTGGTATGTTGTCACCTACGACATCCAGGTGACGTACTACTCGGCCTACACATCGTACGAGCTCATTCATGGTGGTATTAATTACGGTCTCGTCGCTTCGGAGTATGTGTGAGGTTTGATACCCTTCACCTCACCAGTTGTCGAGGGCTCAATGGCCAAAGCGGCTTTTCCCCGCTCATCTTTTCGTTTTCGCGGCACCTTCAAGCGGTTCATTACCGCACATCATGTTCACAAGGCGGACTTTTCCCCGGACTTACTAGCAAGAGGTGGGACACACATTCTTTCATTTAGTCAGAGAGTTCGGAGGAGATGGCGACGCAATACGGACAGATAACGCAATCATTTACATCTAGGAAACGGAGCATTGCCCTCTAGACAGATCAATCAACGAAACAAAACTCAATTCTGCTCAACCGATGCTGAAGTTTGGATTCCCAACGCTGACTAAATTACATAACAAGATGGTATCTCATTTCCCACAAACGCCGCCGAACAACACGCCAGTGCCTCCCGTAGAATCTATATACAATCGTCCGCCTCGTTTGTAACAGACACAAGTAGAAGCCCTTCTTTTGACATTAGAAGCATTTCCCCACAGATCAACGTGGATGTATATAGCGGCGCGTGCATCGGCGGTGGTGGTGTGTCGACCGCCGCAGTGCTGGCCGCTTCCTCCCATGGCCTAGGAAGGCATTACGGGGCCAAGTTGCTAATGTGAAAAGGTTGACGAAGGCCTGGCATCATCCTGCGATGCGCTCATGTCAGAGCCGATTTCAATGAGCCAGTAGCGGCCTTCTTGGGCCTCATGGCATCGTCTAATCCAATGCTTCACCCAGGGTATCTCAAAATCGTAAAGGTATCCACGACATCTAGTGCTCAAGGGCGGAAGTTGATGATGGCAATCTAGGCATCCTAGTCAGCCACTTTCGTAGTGGTACAATTGACTGGAATGCAACATACCGAACTCTCCACCCCAAGCGTCAACTTTTTCCCTTCCGCATCCCAGCTAAGCGAGCAATTCTGCTCTCCCTCCGCACCATCTTCCTCCATAGCATCAACGCCATCGCCATTGGTCAGCAACCCATTCGTCAATTTCTTCAAATCGCCCTTCCAGCTGGCTTTGGGCACGCCTCCGGCTTCAGGATTCCAGATTAAGACTTTGCTTTCATTCGCGACGGCGACTAGAAAGCCATCGGGGGTGAATGACATGTCCATCGCTGGCGCTTGATAGCCTAGGTTCAGTCTATGCACGATGGTGAATGGGCGTTTAGCGTCCCAGATTATGATGCTACCGTCGAGGGAGGAGGTGGCGAGTAGGCGGGGTGCGCTGGCTGGATAGGCGGAGAGATTTGTGACAGGTTGAAAGGCTAGGGCTGTGATTTCGGCATCGTGAGCAGTGACTGTACGGAGAGTGTCGGATGAGTCGATGAGGCCGAGGATTCCACTGTCTTCGGCTGCTAGCGCAGTGGTGTGGGTGCGGGAGTCGTAACGGAGATGCATCCAATTGTGGCGGGCTTCGGCTTCAGACCGAGTGTTCAAGGTGACGATACGCCCGTCTTCGAGGAGAGAGGATGCGATAATGCCATCACCGCATACGGTGACTTGGTTGTTAGACGTCCAAGCGGCGTCGGTTAGGATATTGGGGAGTTGATAGGGAGCCACGGGCGAAGAGTTACGGTCCCAAAGGAGTATGGAGGAGGAGCTGGCACCGCCAGAAATGGTGATGCCCAGAAGTTGGTTACCCGAAGGCGACCAGCGCAGCTTCAGGACCATATCTTGGGCTGCTGGTAGTTCATCCTCGGCTTTGCCCATCTTCGACCAGAGAGAGACGGCGCCAATCCAGTCAGACGAATCATCGCGAGTGGCGACAGCGAGGGTGTCACCGCTGGGATTCCATGCCATCGTAGAAACATAAGAGTCGTACGCTGGATCAAGTATATCAACATAGGATTTGTGGTTAGGGTTATCGGTAAAAGATGCCGTTCTGGAGATATACCAAAGACGGCATAGCGCTTCGCCTGCGACAGCAAGGATGGTGGGGTCTTTTGGGTTCCATGCAGTGTGCATCACGTGGCTTTTGTCAGGAACCGTCAGTATGATGGTTTGTGGTCCAAGTTCAGCAACTTTGTCGCTTTGAACGCCTATGCTTTGTCCATTTGTGAGAGTCAGTATCATTTGGTCCTCGGGCGTGAGGGAGCCAGGCGCATCTACGTCATTATCGATATCCATGCCATTGGTCTGGCCGTCCTCCTCGGGAGAATAATCAGTCGGCGAGACTGGTTCAGGTGGTTCTTGATGAAAGCCGTAGCCGTTTCGATCAAGTTGCGTGCTGTCACCCATTTGGTGGTCGCCGTTGGTCGAAACCTCGGTACCATTACTCCGACGACTTCGTTTTGGCGCTGGAGTCGCGAATTCCAAGCCCAATCCGTTAGCATTGGATTCTCGTACATGTTTGCGTGCCCTTGGCGAATTGTCGTCTTCGATCTGATCTTCATTTGGTGATGATGATGGTCGTGCGGAATTAGCGCCAAAGTAAAGCGTTGCCGCCGAAATTGCTTCCCGAGCAGCAGACTGCCACGTCTAAGATAATGTCGTAGACTGATTGTACGGGTCAACATACCTGGTTTGATAATGATTGCTCAACTTGATGATATTGTAAACCTTTTTGGATTAAAGATACCAAGGCGTGGGTTTTGATACGTGATGCAAAGGGCAGGGTTTGTGGATCCTGAACCCCCCAATTGCTCTGGAATTTGACCGCGGCTTCGCCATGACCTATGAGATATCAGCATCTCCCAGATCACATTACACGAGATGTGTAGATTGTCGTACCCGATTCCTGCAGGTATCTTTCCGAGTCATGTGGTTAGCAGGTTCGTTTCACGATCGTCCAGCAAGGCAAACACAACCATAAATGGACGACGTACCTCCAAATCAGATAATTCACATGATCCGATTTTAATGCGCCAGCAGCCATTTTGTTGATTTGATTATCGCATAGGCCTACATATGGCTTGAGATTGCGCAAAACAGATGTTGCGATGATACAAGAAGGTGTGTAAGAGCGATGCAGAATCGATTGAGCAAGAATGGTTGGGTGTGATTGAGGACCAGTGGGACCGGCATATGGAAGCGTCAAAGTTCTACGCTAGACTAGTTCCCGTGATGATGTGCGGATGGCTCCAAGACGAGCCAGATCTCGAAATTTGGGGGACCTGTTTTGGGTGCTAACAAGCGCCCAGGGGCCCGGTCTGGTTAGATTCCTCGAACCTGCAGGCCTCCGATGATCGGGTTGCTTTCTAAAGATGTACGATCAGCTCCGTCTATATCAAACAATTCGCTTTGAATGAGCGTTGCAGAGGATTAGAGCGGGAGGTCTAGCTGATTGGCCTTTGCCGCCAGTGACAGTTTGGGTAGAGACTAGCGCCACGCAGGATCCCGGTTCCGCCAAGCCTGAGACAAGTGTGGCAGGAAGGCAACGGTCGCTTGGCGTCGATGAGAACACTGTGCATACAGAGAACAGCATTGGTTGAATAGCATCATATATAGCGAAAATGCAGATGCGCATCAACATTCCCCCATTGACTCGTGTCCTCCTCGCTCTCCTCATCGCCATCTCTGTCACTCACCAGATAACGCGTTATATCTTTGGAGGCCTTGATCAAGGCTTCCTCGCCATTATACCACAGTGGTCGCTCTTTTATCCCTGGGTGTACGCTACAGCTACTTTTGCTGAGCAGAACGTGGTTACATTGCTCATTGCTGGTGCGACAATACTATACGGTGGAAAATACCTGGAGCGCGCGTGGAGCTCTACGGAGTTCGGGAAGTTCGTGCTGATAGTGACGGTGTTGCCTAACGTTGCAGCTACCTTCATATATGTGCTCTGGTTTGCCATCACTCGAGACGAGTCGCGGGCGTATGTTGACCTTCTCGTACGCGCTTTGAACGTCCTTGCTAACCTAGTCTCGCCTCAGGCTGGCCTACATCCAAGGCTCTGTCGCCCTTCAAGGCGCCTTCCTCGTTGCATTCAAGCAGCTCGTTCCTGAGCACACCGTCACGATACTGAAGGGCCTTATCAAGATACGAGTCAAACATTTCCCTGCCATCTTCCTAGCAGCCAACACCATCTCAGGATTCGTTTTGGGAACAGATACGGCTCTCGTATTGGCATGGGCGGGATTTTTTACGAGCTGGACATATCTACGATTCTTCAAGAAGCAGGCCGACCTCTCGGGCGCCAGCACCGGAGGCCCAACAATCAAAGGAGATGCATCTGAAACCTTTGCCTTCGCCTACTTCTGGCCAGACGTCGTCCAGCCTCCAATCGCTGCCGTGGCAGACGCCATATACAAGTCTCTGGTTACAATACATATACTGAAACCATTCTCAACGCAAGAAGTCGAGACAAGCAATGTGCAAGCCACGGCAAGAGGCGAAGGGGGACTACCAAGCCTGCTGAACCAGGGAGGGAGAAGAGGAGGAGGCGGTGGAAAGAGAGAAGAAGCAGAGCGGAGGCGAGCGCTCGCCCTAAAGGCTTTGGATCAAAGACTACACGCAGCGACTGCCAACAAGCAGCAGGCTCCCGCTGCTCCTACAGCAGCACCGAGCGAGCAAGAGCCTTCGCCCCCCAATGACGAAGTACCGGCTGAAACCAACGAAGCTTGAATGACCTCGATCTTGTCCATACCTGCAACGACGCAATGTCAGAGTCCGATGACGACCTGAGAGTATGTTGTTTTGGCAACAATCCAATCAACTACTACATGTCTTTCAAGTGGACAAAACGCTCTTCTGGCCATTGTTCGTCAGTTGTTCCCACGCCTTTCATTGGGCTGAAATCCGAAATGTAGTCGTCATTCAAGACGGGGAAGGCGGAAACGTGCCTCGACTGGGGTAGGATGCTTAGCTTGCCTAGATCTCCATGTCAAATTTATGACCATGAGCGGATGGCATTTCCAAACCCCCTCAGCGGAGCCCGGACCCACTTCTGATTGGGTACTTATGTGTTATCTACCTAGAATGTTTACACCGCTGCCACATAATGCCTCACTTCAATAAGTGACATCACCACATTACGTCAAGACTGACGGCAGCCTGGAGCTGGAGCTTTCCTACAAGACCCTCATTTGCTCCCCGTCCTCCAATCTTAGTAACAGCATATTCGAAAAATTCTGAAACCCATCCAACAAACCAAAACACCACCAGAAAAAAACCCATTGTCTCAACAAATAGGAGCATGTCTGGCAACACCAACCCTGGCAACTTTGCCAACCGCCCCCAGGAAGAAGTTTCCAGCATCGCTCAGAAGGGCGGCGAGGCCTCTCACAACGGAGGGTTTGCCTCGATGGATCCCGACAAGCAGGTAAGCCTGAGTTTTCGTCCCGCAATAATGAGAAGGGCTTGGGACACTAAAAGCGATCTTGCAGAAAGAGATCGCATCCATGGGCGGCAAGGCCTCCAGCGGGTCATTTGAGCCTGGCAGTGAGAAGGCGAAGGAGGCTGGTGCGAAGGGCGGATCTAAGTCGTAGATGATTCTTGAGGACGTCAACTTTGGTCTTGGCGAGATGTTGGGGGAAATGTGGAACAGGGTTGCATGAGACCTGGGGATAGGCCCAGCTGTCATTACAGAATGGACAGGAGATAGCAGAACTCACATGCTGGCCAGCACTTAACCATCCACACCTTGACTGCTGTGAAAAAATTGGCATTTGATGTGGTCGTTCCTGACTTAGCTATTTAACCTTTGTTTGGCGTTAAACCTTAACGACCACACCAAGATAGCCACGATAAGGTATCATAAATCTTGGTTGGCACGTTGGCACGGTTGGTTTGCCATTTGCACATATCGCGAAAGCCCACATCCATAATGATGTCCAACTCCCCCACCCCTTAAGGCGCGACCGACAAGATGTCGCTCACCGAAAAGCTCGACAAGATCCGGTCCCCCAAACTACAGAATCAGCGCGAGGTAGGGCAGATTGGCCGTCCCCAATCTTCCCTGACCACAGCTGACCGCAGACAGACTGCTGTTGTACTCTCAGCAGTCGAAGACACCCTTAAAGACCAGAAATATGGCTCGACGCCCACCGCATACTTCGCCGCCCTCCTCGCCCTTCTTAGCCAATCGGTCTCCCCCACGAATGGAATCGTGAATAAAGAGTTGGCGACCTCAGTGGTTTACTTGCTAGATTTGGTTGCGCCTCATGTCCCAGCGCCGCTCCTGCGGTCGAAGTTCTCGCAGATTTTCACGAGTCTGGCGCCAGTTCTCACCCACCATGATATTGAAGCGCCCCTGATACGATCGTCGATTGGATGCCTCGAATCGCTACTAGTCGCGCAGGACAATACAGCATGGGCACTACCACAATCGCAGATCGGCCCACGGAGGGCTATCGCTCGCCTACTGGTGCTGGCATCAGATCACAGACCCAAGGTACGAAAGCGAGCACAAGACGCGATTACACATGTGCTCAAAAATGCCCCGCCTAGCCCCTCTTTGGAACACCTAGCTGCAGATATGTGCGCTGAGACAGCATTACGGAATGTCAATGATATGACAGCTGTGAAAAGGAAGAGCAAGGGTCACAAGCTTCCGGAAGAACATCAGCCGGTGCTCATGCATGCGCTGCATTTGGCGAAGACGATAGCTTCGGCATCTGGGGGCTGGCCGAGTAAGAAGATCGAGCCGCTGTGCGAAGTGCTGATGAACATCTCGAGATCGAACAACGAGTATCTCACTATGGCTGCGTTTGAGCTATTCGAGGTCATCTTTGCGGGAATGGCTGACGAGTTAACATCTGCGAAGCTACCAAGATTGATGGAAGCTATTACCGAGCTACGTCCTTCACAAAATGATTCGGAGTTGTTACCGCCTTGGATAGCGGTCATGTCGAGGGGCTACGATGTTTCGGCACAGGTCAATCCAGAGGACACTTTTCAGAAGCTACCCAATCTGTTTGAAACGATCTCAGGCTTCCTTGCTTCTTCGTCTCATAACATTCGGGTATCAGCTTCAGAATGTCTGATATCCTTTTTGGTCAATTGTGTGCCTGATTCGGCCATTCTTGAACCTTCAATCTATGATGAGAAAGTGCTCGAAAAGGTCGCGAGGTCCGCAAACTCTTTACTGAGCGTGAAGTACCAGCCTGCCTGGATGGAGGTCTTTACTGTGCTATCAGCTCTGTTCACAGCCTTTAGCCGGAGGTCGACTGGCCTTCTAGATGAAATCGTCAAGGCCGTCGGCGAACTTAGAGGCAATGATTCATTCAATGGCAAGAAAGAGGCAGACGCCGTTCTCGGCAAGGCCGTCGAAGCAATGGGGCCTAAGAGCGTTCTCGAGACATTACCTTTGAACCTAGCAAAACCCAGAACAGATCAACCAGGAAGAGCATGGCTATTGCCAATCTTGCGAGATCATGTACAGAACACGAATCTAGCACACTTCAGATCCGAATTCGTCCCGCTGAGTGAGTCGATGTTTCAAAGGGTTATGGACAACGGGACATCTGAGAAGACGATCGAGATCAAGATCTTTGAGACACTAGTCCAGCAGATCTGGGCTTTGCTGCCGGGGTATTGCAACATACCACTTGATCTGAGGACGGCTTTCGACCAAAGCTTTGCAGAGGTGTTGGCGAATTTGCTTTACAAGCAGACTGAGCTAAGGGTAGACGTGTGTAAAGCTCTTCAGATGCTGGTAGAGTCGAACCATGAGATCATCTCGAGTGATACACCCGAGGAGAAGCTGCTGCTCAACCAGAGGATAACGAAAGATGATGCAAAAAAAAACCTTGATTACCTTGCAACGTTTGCAGGAAACCTACTTGCGGTGTTGTTCAATGTGTACAGTCAGACTCTGCCGCAGTATAGGGGCTACATACTACAATGTATTAATGCTTATTTGAGTATTACTCCAGAAAAGGTGCGCCATTCTACCAAAGATCAGCAAGCCTAGATGCTAATACGTCTTTAGGAATTACTTGAGATCTTCAATCGAGTGACCAGCATGCTCGAAGCCGCTCTCAAAGAAGCCACGTCCCAAACGCAAGCCGACAAACAAAAGCAGAAACAATCCTCCGAGAGTATGCCCCCAACAAGCCATACTCTAATGGACCTGATCATTACGCTCTCTATCTACCTTCCCCGTCCAACCTTCCCAACGCTTTTTTCACTCGCCGCCCTCATCCTCCCTCAGATATCCGACCCACAACTGCAAAAGAAAGCGTACAAGCTTCTTCCCCGCCTTGCTACGTCTACAGCCGGTACTCTCGCCCTCCAAGACCGCAACTCCGAACTCCAAACGCTTCTTCTATCAACTTCATCCACCGTTTCCGCACCAGCGCGCCGAGACCGCCTCACTGCCATCTCCGTTGTAATCGAACATCTCCCCCAAACAAACCTCCACTTCATTCCCTCCGTCCTCTCTGAAGTCGTCATCTCCGCCAAAGAAGTCAACGAAAAGGCTCGAACAGCAGCTTTCGACCTTCTCGTACTAATGGCCAACAAGATGTCTGTAGGTGGCGAAATAGATCAATCGCAAATCCCTCACATGGCCGCTGACGCCCCTACTGCCACTGCATCACTAGAAGAGTTCTTCACGATGGTCTCAGCCGGCCTAGTAGGCTCAACGCCACACATGGTCTCCGCTAGCATCACCGCCTTGACCCGCATCCTCTACGAATTCGCAGCCCAGCTCCCCCACGCCGTCATCGAAGACCTGGTCCAAACAATGGATCTCTTCCTCACATCCTCGAACCGCGAGGTCGTCCGCTCTGTGCTTGGTTTTGTAAAGGTCGCAATTATCTCTCTCCCGGAATCGATCGTGAAACCAAAACTCGAAACTCTAATCCCTGGCCTCATGTCCTGGAGCAGAGAGCACAAAGCTCAGTTCCGCGCAAAAGTGAAACACATCCTCGAGCGCGCTATCCGCCGCTTCGGATTCGAAGCCATCGAAAAACATTGCCCAGAAGACGACAAGAAATTCATCAACAACATCCGCAAGACCAAAGAGCGCCGGAAGAGGCACAAGGCTGCAGGTGATGCTGAGGATACTACCGAGCAGCCAGAGCGACGAAGCAAATTCGAAAGCGAATACGATGAGGCGCTCTATGGCAGTGATTCCTCCTCCAACTCGGGCAAGGACTCCGATGTTGAGCCAGACACTTATAGCAAAGGCGGCCAGACGTACATCACTGAAGATGCAGACGAGCCTCTTGATCTGCTGGATCGGAGATCGCTGGCTAACATCTCTTCACGGAAACCGCAAGCTGTCAAACAAGTACCAGGGAAGCAGCGGAAGAACAAGACCGATCTTGATGGGAAGCTTATTTTCAATGACGTAGATGGCGAGGATGAAGATGATGCCATGGCTCTTGACTTCGATGGGAATGGAGGGGAAGTCAGTCTAGAAGGCGGTATAAATGCCTACGTCGACGCCATCAAAGGCCGAGACGCTGTCCAGCGCGGTCGTGGTGGGAGGCTTAAGTTTAGCAATAAGCGTGACAAGTCTCAAGCTAATGGGGATAGGATGGAAGTCGATGACAAAGATCACGATGCTGGAGGCTCATCTGGCAAGAAGATTGTCAGATTCAAGGATACACCAAGCAATGGCACTGGAGCGAAATCGGGCAAGGAAGCGAGGAATTCCCACAGGACGAGAGGTAGTGGGAAGAGTTTTTCGAGGGGGAAGGGGGGGATTGGGAAGAGGGTGGAGAGGAAGGGGTTGGGTGCTGGGAGAGTTAGTGGAGGACGGGTGTCGAAGGGTGGTGGAAGGCGTTGAAAGCTATGTGTAGGGATCACGACGTACGGTAAATGCGTTTTTCAAAAGGGGCAGAAGATCATGACATGATTAAGCCATTGAGCCATCGTGCTTCGCATATAGCATCCTTCAGATTTCTACTACTCTTAAGACATCTCTATCGCGGTCGCCTTCTCCTCCCTGATCCTGCTTCTTTGGCTGGAGGTCTCCCTCACGTCGTGTGTCTTCCGCGCTCTACAATCTCCGAATGGTCTGCCAAAGCTGGATCGAAGAGCATTATCTATGCACCTGATTCCAAGGCTCCTTGGCCATAGACGCGGGGCAGCCGGCATGATGCCCTCCACTCGTGCCAACCGTGGCTTCATGGACACACAAAATGGCAATGTTTCCGGTCATCTTGAGCAACATGCAGCCTCATTTGACCTTTCCCATCACAGTCTCCGGACCCCTCTCCACGTAGACCTCGCTCGCCTTGGCTTTTACGCTGCTTAGCAAACCGCGATCGTAGTCATCTCTAGCCCTGAGCACACTCTCCACCCAACTCATCTGCACATCCCAGTATTCGCGCTTGAGTGCTTCGTAGACTGTAACGACAGCCTGCTTATCCGCTTCCAACAGCCTAACCAAATAGTCCACCACTCTCCACTTGCGTTTGATATCCGCACAATCCGGAAATTTGCCAAACCATTCCAAGGCCGTTAGAACGTCGTCGCGAAATTTCTCATTGAACGGATCACCCCGGCGGAACTTTGCGCCTTTGTTTCTTACGCAACTGAGGTAGCGGATGAGGAGGTCCTCGGCGAGGGAGACTACGAGGATGTCTTGGAGGGAGTCGTGAAGATGGCCTTCATAGTCGCCGATATAGTCGTCGAAAGTCGTGATGATGCGTTTCATCCCAAACTCCGTATACCATTTCGGCGTAAAGAACTCTGGCAGCACGGATTTGAAATCAATGATGAAGATCAGCGACACGAAAGTGGTGATACAGTGCGTGCCCAGGTCCACGAAGCCATCGCGGAGGGCTTCGCATTCGGTTGCGCCGTGGGTCATATAATTCGGCGAGACCAAGGTTTCGAAATCGCCTTGGAAGCGCGTGAGGTAACCTACCTGGCCTGAGGATTCGTTGTCGTCAATGCAGGCGATTTGGTCGTTCGCGATGGCTACGAGCCAATCTTGAAGAATATTCAACCCCTCTTGATCCGCATTCGGGGTCTTATATTTCGCGCTCTCATCATCCACCATTCTCTGCCAAAGGCTCTGGCGCTGCTTCAAGGCGACAAACATAGCGTCCACAACGCCCTCCGCTACGTCTTGCCGGCCAGAGTTTCCGGCTACGAGCAGCTGTTCACGCAGCATGCGCCACATGTCACCAAGAGTTTTGGTGCGGAAGAAGCCGTGTTCGTTGGTGTCGAGGGAGTCCTGGGCGCGAGCGGCGAAGGATCGTCGGTCGGTGATGAACATCCGGTCCATCCATTCGTCGACGGAATGGACGATCAGTTGCCGGTATTCGCGAATTACTTCTGGTTCGCGGTTATCGAGGACGGGGAGGGAGAGGTCGGTGGCAGACAGGCCGAGTTTGAGCATTTTGGCGTAGTATTTTTCGGTCCAGTCGATTATGGCGAGCATGTGGGGTGGCGAGAGTTCGGGATCGTCAATGCGTTTGATGAGCCAATTGTGCATAAGGCTGTGGTAGATGGCGGTGTAGGTCCGGAAAATTTTCCATTTTTTGGGCATTAGTTCTGTAATGCCCTTCTTCACTGCCAATAGCTCGTTGAAGTACCAGCTCATGATTTTGCTCAGCTTGTCTGGCTCGTCCAAGAACTTTTGCTCCGACTTGTCAAAGTTCTGTCGCGCAAATATCTCAATGGCCTTCAAGAATTTCTCCTTGTACCCTCGTATTTGCCTGGAGCTGCTGTTCATGGACTTGAATCTTGAAGTAAGATCTTTATATTCTCGTTGAGCATCTTGCAATGCTTTGACCTTCTTATCACTCTTCTCCTCCTCTTCAATGACCACTGCGAGCCGCACTACCATGCTCTGATTATCCGCTTGCACCAAGGGGATCAGGTTCATGCATGCTTGGCCGATATGGTCGTCGAACCAATTGACTACATCGTCCAACCGGTCGAAGTGATTCTGCAACGTGTTCTCCAACGAGCTGTCCGATGCTCTTTTGATCTGATCCATAGCATCATCCCGAATATCTCGTAGCTGCGTAAGCCCGTAATGCACATTCAGCAGATTTGGCTGGTTCTCGAGGTCCTGATCATCCTCGCTCAGTAATCTCGCAAGCTCATCCAGTCTGCTATCGAAAGACTCGATATTCGCCTTCATCGTCTCGACCTGCGAGAAATTCCTATGCACCTGCGACACCAGATTGATGTTGGGGAAATCACGAATCATGTTCTGCGATTCGGCGCATAGCTTGTCGATTTTCATGAGCTCCTCCTTGATTCGATTAACCATCCTTTGCCCATCTCCGATCGAGTTCATGCCCGACTGCGTAATCTCCAATTGCTCTTTGAGCCCGACCTTGAGCTGTCCATCCACGGCGGCCTTCTTGCGAATGAACTCAGACTTTAGGAAAGGGATCTTGTCGAGGTCTTCGGGGTGCCGCAGCAGCTCCACGAGCTGTACGGTCACACCATCTGTGTCGGCCATCTGGCCCGGCTGGGATCGTGTTACCGTGGCATGCCTGACATGCTCGAATCTAAAGATGCGGAGTTGCGAGGCTGGCACGGCTGGTCCGCAGCTAAGAGGAACTTTGGCGCCAAGATATCGTTAATCTGCAACGGGCTACCAGAGGCCAAAGCTCCGAAAGGACCGCTATCCCTACTTGAGCCTCATAAAGCTTATGGATCTAACAACGTCATATAATACTGTTGCTTCCTCTCTTGCCTTAATAAGTTTGGTTAATTATATACCGCTTTACCCTCGATGATAAAGCGGTATATAATTTCTAACTATACTAGCAGGGGAATAGGCTTTTAGGCTAGGTAAAAGGGGTAAAGGGGGTAATAAAGGTAAAACGTCTACTTAACTATAAAATACCCCTCTTAACTTTATTTTCTTTCGTTTAACTTCTTTAATTTCTAAATTCTTAATATTATTCTAATATATTACTAACCTTAATCGCTCTTAAGTTTATATTTAATATTATATCTATTACCTTATAATCCTAAGACTTTAATTATAAGAGTATCGATTTAGATTTTAAATCTAATTTAAAAGAAGTTATTAAAGATAAACTAGCGCCCCTTATTTTAAAAAAATATAAAAGTAGTTTAAGGTAGTAGAGATAATATATTAATATTTAAAGAAAAGTACCTTTCGTTAACCTTAGCTTTAGGTTTATAAATACGTATAATATCTCCGAGGAATATTACTTTAAGCTTTAATAACCTCCTCCTATAATAAAGTATCTACGAAAGTTCGTCCGTTAATATATTACGCGCCCTCGGAAAAACTTTTAAGATAATTTTCGTCTTAAGATATAATCGCTTTTAACGTATTTTATTAATTTTATTAAAGGTTATAAAAGATCTACCCATATATATCTTAATAAGGTATTAACGGATAATATTAAAGAGATATATCGTAAACCGCCCTTTTTATTATTAATATCTAATTAAAATCTAGGTATAGTATATATATAGGCCCCTAACTAAAGAATATAACCTATTTATTATTAAAAAGAAGAAATATATATTAATAGAGAGCGACCTTCGGAATTTAATTCGGATACTTTAATATACCGAAAAATATAAATTTATATACGAAAGGTAGTATATTTAATTAACGCTTTTTCTTTTAATATATACTTTCTCTAATACTCGCGTAGGTACCTTTATCGAGTTAACTAATTATAAAGAAATAATAAAATATTTAATCTATTAGGTCTATTATTCCTTTTATTAATAATTTATAAATTAACCGCCGAGATTAGGACGTACGATTTTATATATATTAAAATCGATATAAAAATATATTTAGATATATTCTTAAATTAACGAGGCGTTATACGAAGGTAAACTTCGATACTTCCGAGAATATATTCGTTATTTACCCTTTCTATTTTTACTAGATTATTAACCTCGTTAAGACTCGTATTTTTATAAAGGATTACGAAAACCTATTTTATAATCCCGTATAATTCTTTATTACTCTCGCTTTTACGGATAAAACTTTTAAAGGTATCTCGACTTTAGAATAATTTTAATATATTCGACTAAAAGACGGTTAAAGAAGCTTCTAATTCGAATAAAATACCGATATCTTTAATAAATTAATCTTTCGAGTAATCTCTTTAATTAGAACTACTTTAGAACCCTAGAAGTATAAATTTATATTTTATTAATTTAAGAATATTATTTAGGATACTAGGTACTAAAAAGGTACTATTATTATTAATATAATATAACGTAGTTTCGTTAATCGTTTAAATAATAAGCCTGAATATTTTAGATCTTAATTAATATAAACCCGTTAATTAAATTACTTAGAGATAATTATTATTACCGAATAAAATTAAGCGCTCGGCTAGGTACCTTTATCAAATATATTTAAAATAAATTATTAATCGAGAATTTATTCGGTAGATAATTAATCGCTCTTTTTAAACGAAGTACTCGAGATTTATTATATTAAACTCCTCCGTAGTACTACCCGTTATTAGAATATTAATCTACCGCGAAAGTTATTAAGAAGGGCGATAAAAGAATTTAAAAAAAGACCTAATATATTTAAAATCTTCGAAGAAATATCGTATCTTCTAGAAAGAGCTAAAAATAATCGGAGTAAATTAATACACTAATTAAACGGCCTTAAATAATAAGTATTTATAAAGTACTAACGGTAGTAGTAAAATAGGGATTATAATAAAAAGATTATTAGGATTAATAATATAAATTATACCTAGAAGGATTTCCGTACTCTCTAGCTCTTAATACCCGAACGGTCTTATCTCGTAGATATAAGCGATTCCTTATTCTTATATTATAATATAGCTCGGAAAACCGCCTTAAAAACTCTTATTATAATTAGTACTTATAAGAATTATAGGGTACTATATCGTCTTAAAGAAATATTTATCCGAGGACGCTATCCTATACCCGATTATCGAATTAAAGTAGAAAAGTATATAATATACTCTTTATAATAAATTAAGTCATAAAGTTAATAGGTTATAAACTTATTACTATATTATCGGAGTAACTATATTCACGTATATCGTAGACGTAAGATTTTATTCGTTAGAAAAAGAGTAGAATATTATTATAAATACTATATATAGTTTAAAAATAATAACGATTTCGATCGTTATTACTTTTTATATCTAGCCGAATTAGACTTTATATACGAGGTCTAGATATACCGAAATACCCTTATTATTTTAGGTATTTATTTATTCTATATAGGATAAAAGTAATTACTAGCCGTAATAAGGTATTATTAATATTCCGAGTCTTAACGTTTATAACGATATATAAATCATTATCTAAAAGATACTTATTAATTAGGACCCTACTTTTATCTACTCTATAAATTAATCTTAAAAGATACGGAAGACTTCGATTATTATATAATCGATTTTTATAGGAAGGATATCATTTTAAGGAATTTATTTAAATATAAATTTAAGAATAGACCTATAAAAAGCGAGGGAAGTTTCGAGGTAGAGGTCTTTACGAGGCTCGGAACTAATAAAGACTATTAAATTCTAACGTAAATATACCGAATTAAAAAGCGTACTACGGCGAATCGATTATTACCGTATTAAAGAATATTTATATTCTAAGCTATAAATCTTAAATTAATAATCGATACTACTCTCGCCTACGCTTTAATGAATTTTTTAATTAGTTATAACTAGGCTTCCTTATTAATAAATTAAACCGAATAATACGATTTAGGTTCCGAGCGTACGAAGATAATTTCTAAAATATAATTTAGAGGGTAAGGGAATATTAAAAAAACTAAGAGTTAATATAAACTATTTTTATACCTAAAGAATAATTATTATTTACTAGTTAATATTCTAAACGGAGAATTTACTTAAGATTAGGCGGTATAACGTAGCGATAAATAATAAAGTTTCGGTAGAAATATCGAATAGCCTTTATCTTTAAGTCCGGAAAAGGTTTCTAACTCTTTTATAAAATCTTACCCTAATAATCCCTTTTAAAATAAATTCGAGGAGGATAATAATTTCGAGGAGGATAATAATTTCGAGGAGGATAAAATAAATATTATAATTATCTAGTCTTAAATAATAACTGGGAGTTTAATAAATAATTAATCTTTACGTTCGGAAACTATATAAAGTATACTAGGTCTAGAAATTTTATAATTACTTTAATTATAATACTTAAATAAAGTTTATTTATTAGTAATTTTAAATATTCTAAATCTTTCCCCGTTTATAAATCTAGGAAATATTTAAAATTAATTCTTCTATATTAAAGCCCCCCCTAGGGGTCCGAAATAAACGGTAAAGATAATACTATAATAAATACGGTAATCTTTTTTATAATATCTATTAATTACTAGATACTTTTATTTAAAATTATTATTTTAATTTTTAAATATTTAGTTTTTATTCTAAATTTATATACCTCCTTCTAGGACTTTAAATATTCTTTTCGAAATATTATAATTATTAATTTAGTCCTTTTTAGTTCGCTTTTAATCTTCGTATATATTTTAGACTCTATCTCTACGAGTATTTTTTATTATATTACTTTTTATTAAAGTATTAAGACTTCGCCCTTTAGTCTTAATATTTATATCCTAGATATATACGTTAATATATTTTCTCGTCTAGTTAATAGCCCGGTAGAGGTATAAATATTATTAAAAGTAAAGGATTAACCTAGTTAAGACTACTCCTTAAGAATTAAAGTATCCGATAATATAGAAGGCTTTAAGACTATTTTAAAGAATACGCCGATACCTTCTATAATTTATATATATATATTTATTAATAGCTTACTCAAATTTTTCTCGAATAAATACTATCTTTAAGGGAGTATACTTTATCGATATTAATCCTATTATCGTAGACGTAGGCGGACTTCTATTAATATAATATCGATATAAAACTTTAAGCCTAGTATTTAAGGTTAATATACTAGAAAAATAAATATTAAAGAGTCTTACGAAGGTATTTCGTTAACGAATCTCGGTATTTAATACGGCGCCTCGTACGCTCTTTATTATTTATACTTAATAGACTTATAACTTTAAATATATTAGATTATTTAGTCGATATTATAATCTTTTATAGTAATCTTACTCCGTTTATATAGACTATTTTCTTTTAATAGTATCGGGAGTAGAAGATTACCCGATATTTAAATTTAAGCCGCCCCCCTCCCCCTAATACTATTTTTGATATATTATTATTATTATCTTATTTATAATTAGCCGAGTACTACTACGCTAGCGCGCGCTCCTATTTATCTTATTAAATTAGACCGATATTTAATTAATAGAAATCGTTCCGAAGAGTAGGTTCCGCCCGATATTAATTAACTAAATCTAACTAAGATAAGCTTCTATTAATATAATATTAAAGAATATATAGAAATAAACCGCTCGATAAAGGCGGTTAGAGCCCGGCCTAGAATTATTATAAAAGTAGTATCGTAGATATTTGATTCGGTTATATTATAACTATAAGTACTACTATTAAAAAATACTATATATAAATAACTTAAATTCAAATAATAAAAAGAAGTAATAGATAAGTAAACTATTTAGCCTACTAAAATAACCGTTTAATATTACTTAATATACCTTTCTTAAAGCTTTCTTTATTTTTTCCTTATCTTTATTATTTAATTTATAACGATTTTTATTATATATATTATACTAATATTTCTTAAACCTCTTTAAGTTAATCTTATCGTTATTTATATCGATATTATCGCTCTTATCGCTATTGTCTTTTAATTTCTTTAATTTACGTTTACTCTCCTTCCTCTTTCTTTTATTACTCTTTTTTTTATTTTTAATTTTTTTATTTCCCTTTTTCTTATTCCTCTTTTTCTCGTAGTCGTTATTATTACTTTTATTATTATTATCGCTCTCGTCGCTGTTACCGCTATCGTCGTTATTATCGCTATTATCGTTATCGTCGCTGTTATCGTTATCGTCGTTATCGTCGCTATCGTCGTTATCCTTATTATTTTTATTGTTATTATTATTATTATTATTACTATTATAATTTAACCTTTTAGATTTATATTTACCCTTTTTATCCCGTTTCTTATTCTTATATTTTGATACTTTCTTTAGTTACGCTATATTTATAGTGTCCGGATTTAGTATTAATAAGCGGTTTAAAGATTTACGTATATTTTTCTTCTATTCTAGAAATCGTTTCTAGGCGTATTTAACCGCCTTAAAGATTACGTTATTAAGATTACCTCCGTATTTACTTTATATTTTTTTAAATATCGTTTTAGTCTTTTAAATCTTTTTAAACTCTTCTTTATACCTTTATTTAATTAAGATATTTATAGTAATATACCGAGTACGGGTAGTTTAATATAAAGGGTCGAGATCTTTTACTTTAAATTACTCTTTAAATATTACTCCTTAAACCGAGACGACGTAATAGCGGGTAACCTTCTAATATTTCTTATTATTATCGTTTTAGACGGTTTACTCCCTAAGGCGACTCGTAGGATTAAAGAGATCGTCGATACCGGTAGGTACGGTATTAGTAAAGTTTTCTCGTCGAAATATTAATATATTTAGAGGTCCGTATCGAAAGATATTAATCTTTATACCGCCTTATCCGGCTTTAATTATTACGAGGGAGTAATATTTATCTACGTCCGGTAATCCTAATATAGGTTATTATTACTTAAATTTTAAAAGATCTAATTCCGCCTTTAAGTCGATTAGATTCGTAGGATTAATACCGTCGTTATATTTAAATCTAGGAATAATAAGAAGTAGAGGTTTAAAGGAGTCTTTTTATTTTACTTCTTTCTTTATATCCTTAATATTTATTATATTATTAAGATTTTCCTCCTCTTTATTAAGTCTTTTAATCTCGTCCTAAGACTCCTTTTTTATAATAAATTACTTCTCGAGTTTTAATTTATAAAGTTTATATCTTTTCTTTTTAACTAGGTTATCGAGGTTCTTTATTAATTTAATAATATCTTTATTTAGTTTCTTTATAGAGAGTTTAATAATATTTTTTTTCTTTTTCTTCTTAACTTTCTTAACTTTAATAGTATCGAATTTTTTGGCTTTATCGCCTACCTTAATATAAAGGGTTATTAGCGCTATTATAAATACGAGCTCGGGCGATAATTATATTTACTTCTTTATTACTACTTATAATTTAATAAAGGGATTAACGGTTTTTAAAGAAAGTTTCCCGGTTAATAGGAAGAATTCTAGTATTTAATATCTTAAATTCGATAGATTTTATTATTTTATACTATTATATAACTAAAGATTAAGGTCTAGTATAGACGATTCCTAGTAGTTTTCTAAAAAAAGGAAGACCAACCCCCCCCCCCCCCCCCCCCCCTAATAATTCTATTTAGAGTTTTTTCTTTTCTTAGACTTCGATCATAAATATTTAATCTTAAGGAATTATTTTAATTTATAATAAATCTACCTTCCGATCGTTCTATATTCCTTTCTTCCGTAAATTTAAATTAATACTCTCTTTAATTTATATATAAAAACTCTCTCTTCTATTAATTCTTTAAGTAAAGTATTTTTTATATTAAGAATATTCGGTTAAAGGTAGCGTTAGGTTTCCTTATTTATATTTTTTTTTTACGGCGTATTATAGGCTAGGGCGAAATATTTGGGTATACTTTAAGAAGGTAAATAACACCGAATCTAAATATAATTATAAGTAAATTAATATTCACTCTAAGCGGAGGATTCGATAATACGAATTTAGTAATTAAAGATAGCTCTTTTATTTTAATAATAATTATAAATAACGTCGTTAGTTACGATACTTTATTTACTTAAATTAGTTTCCCTATAATATTAATAGAATCTTCGAGTATGACTTTTATACCTAGTATAACTATAATATTATTATTATTTAGAATATTAGGGTGGATATCTAGAGGAAAAGTAATTATACGATTATTCTTTATACTCTAGTTATTTTTATTAGGTAGGGTTATCGAGACGAGAGCTCTAAACTTAAACTTATTTATTAATAACGAATCGGATATAATATTAAGAGTAGTAGTAATAGGGTTAAGACTCCCTTTTCGCCCTATTAGTAATAGTATTAATAGAGTTAATAAAGTCTCTAGGCTGGCCTCTATAGTCTTAAGATCTATTTCTAATAATTTATAGATTTATTCGAAAAATAGAATAATAATAGTTTTAACCTTCCCCCGCTCGTAGGTTCTCGGCGGCCTTTCGACCCGGGTTAAAACCTCGTCTCGTACTATAATTATTTTAGATAGTATTAAAACTACCTTTATAATATCCCGGCCTATATGAATAATATTAAAGGAGGAGGTTCCGGTAAACTTTTATACGTATTTTATAATATCTAAAGTATCGTTTAGGTTTCCTAAATCTATAGTAGGAACGATAATATTTACGGGATCGAGTATAAAAGCGGCTAGTTAATCTTTATCTATATTAAGCGGTATATTATTCTTATTTTATCTCTATAATATATACTCTTATTAAATAATAACTAAGCGAGATAATATAAATTATAATTTAGATTAATTTTAATATAATACGTTCTTTATATAAATTATTTAATTCCTTAGTTTTAATAAACTACTTTATATTTAGGTACGAAGATATTCCTTAAAAATCATTTACGTAAAAAGAGATTTTTATTATTATAAATAATCCGCCCCCCCTTAGTTCCCCCTTCTCTATAGAGATAAATATAGGTATTAAACATTTAGCTAAACTTAATAATAAATCGGTAATAATAATATATAAAAATAACTATACTCTTATCTCCTTAATTTTCTTAATTAGTATACCCTTTAAGTTTATTAACGAAATTATTATTAATAACTACTATCTAAGCGATATTATTAAAGTAAGACTTAATTAAAAGTCTAAGGTTTTATATTATTAAGTAAACGATAGTTAAGCTTTTATTAGGTACTAAACTATATATCTTATATCTTTCGTTATTATAGATAGGAAGTAAAACGATATATTTATTAAAACCTCCCGAATTAGGGTACGAGTATAACTACGCCGGTACTTTTCCTCTTAATATCGTAGATTAGGCTTCTCCCCCTTTCCTAATAATAATACTAGCGATATAAACGACTAGGGTCGATAGCCCCCTTTATATCTAAAGTAATACCGCGATCTTAATATCGCTATATAGTTATTTAATAAAGATAATCGACGCGTTATTAACTAGGACCTTAAAGTAAAGCTTAATATATTTTAAAATAACGAGAATCAAAATTAAAGTAATAGGTATAAGAGAGGGTATGGGTATAAGAAAGAATATTAGGGTAATATTATATAATCTAGTACTAAATAACCTCCTACGTTAAAAGTCTATAATAAATAATAATAATAATAGTAGTATAAAAGATATTTAAGATTTAGAAAGGTAGTAGTTTATATATATATACCTAAATCTACCCCGTGATAAATCGCCCCTTATAAAAGAAAAGAAGATAACGTCCTCGTTTCCACGTAGGTAATAACGTAAATAGCGTCTATATATAAAAGCTATAAAGTAAATAAATATATATAGTATATATATCCTTAGCTCTTAAAAAGTCGGTATATATAAAATAATTACGGGTAGGAAGTATTTTAATTAGTTCGGGAGCCGGGCCGATATTATAGAGCCTTAATAATATTCCTTAGTAAAGATTATAAAGGATATTAAAAAAGCGATAATAAGGTAAGGCGATAGGAGGGTATAAAGATAATATAATTAGGCGTCGGCGATAGGCCCGAAGTTAGTATAAAAGGAGTATATATATCTAGCGTTATAGGAATATTAATACTAAAGGACTAAGGTCCTAAATAGTCGGCTTTTTCATATATAAAAGTAAAGTCTTAACGCGGTTTTAATTAATTAGGAAAAGTTATTTAACGGTGTTTCTAGAATTAAAACTATTTTAGCGCGGGGCTAGTCTAGTTCTATTTAATACTTCTAATTTACCCCGGTTAGGATAGTAGTAGTTATAGTTAATTAAGTAATATATAGTCCCCTACTCTTACTCATCGGTATTAGTTCGCTACTACTACTACTACTATTACTACCGAGGTAACTACCGAGGTAGTTATTAAAGTAGCGGTTAAGATGGCTAGTAAGGTCGTTACTATTTAATAATATTAACCTAAGGGTTAAGTATTTCGGGCGTTTTTAGAGGTAAAGATAAGGCTATAAATTATTTAAATAACGACTATTAAGATAGTTAAAGTTATTATTTAATCTAGTTATAACTTTCTAAAAGCTCCGTATTCCTATCGTTATATTAATATATTAAGTACGCTAGTTATCTAAGAGTTAGAAAAGCCTAATATAGTCGAATCTAATTAATTAGTTTTAATAGGTAGTATTAGGGGTCGAAGAACTATATTATAGTATCTTCTAGTAAATAAGTAGATTAAAATAACTAATAAAGTAAATGTTAATAATACCGAAATACTAGGCGGATAAGAGTTAATTAATAACGTACTAAGTAACTACGTATAGTAGGTATATTAAAAAGTTAATTCCTTCTAGGGTAGGATTTTCTAGAGGAGGGTTTAATAACTCGTCGAATAATAAAGACCTAATAAGAGAAGTAAATATTAAACTCGATTTAACGTAATCGTATTATCGAAGGCTAAGATTTATAAATACTAGGAACGTATATATAGATCCCGCTAGCGTTTATAATATTATAGCGACGGAGTTAAAGGTAATAATTCGTTTAAAAATAGTAATTATATAACTTTCGATTAAATATAAACGAGCGGACTAAACTAGTAGTAAATATATTATACGACGATAAAAGTAGAGGTAGAGGTAGGAGTACTCGATAATATTTAAATAATACGATTTAAATAACGGTAAATATAGAGTATAATAATAGTAACGGCGGTAGTAGAGCTAGGCTAACGATTATAACCGATCGATAAAACTTAATTAATAGCGAATATGAAATTAGTTAGTAGAGGGGCGATAACGGCGGTAGAGGTACTACTAGGCCTAAACCACGATAATACCCGGACGAAGGGATATAACTAGTAGTAATACTAATATATAAAAATAAAATAAAGGCGGTGATCTAGAGTTTCGATTAAGAGGGGGGGCTAGTTTATAAATTATAATAATTTTATAATTTCCTAGGGGACCTAAAAGCCTAATCTTAATTTAATTTCGGGTTTATATATATACTACTTATCGACCGGCGATATTTATAGGACATAGCGGCCGTAGTAAAGACTTTCTATAATAAGGTTATTATATATAATATCTAGTAGTATCTCCTTTAAGGTAGTAATATCTTAAACGGTAAATCCCTACCTTATAGCCTAATAATCTATTATTTATTTAATCCTACTTTATCTTAATTTTACGAAGTTAAAGGATAAGATAACCTTTCTTTATTATCTATAAAGGCTTCGTATAATAATCTGAATCTAGCCTCGAATAATAGTCTAATATCTTAATTATAAATATAGATTCTAAGCGGCTTCTTGGGACTAAATTAATATATTAGGCTTTTAAAAACTATAAGAAAGTATTAACTTAAGTATATAATACGGTTTATTAGATTAATAAAACCATGGCTTCGTAGGCTAGTCTTTTCTAATTTTTAGATTTTTAGTAGCGCTAGTTAAAGCGTTTATAATAAAATAACGTAATTTATTTAAATTTAATAGTGTTAGATCTAGGGCTTTAGTTTATATTTTGATCTAGTATAAATTATTTAAGAATTCTAGATACCTTAGCTAAGTACTCTACCGCGGATTTCCGTCTATTAGGATCTTTAACTAGTATACCGGTATAAAGTAGATTTCTAAATTAATCTAGTCTAATATTCTAAACTACCTTAATAATTAGTTTTATCTAGTCTATTAATATTATTACCTTATGATTATATAATAATTTATAGGAGTACTCTAAACCGATAATATTTAATAACTAGATATTAATCGACTATATATAGAGCGGTATCCCTTTATACGGTATTAGAATATCTAGTAGTTCTAGTACTCGATACTTAAAAATCCCGTAGAAAATATAGAAGAGCGTTAGTCTTTAAGATAATTTAAAGTCCGTAAACTTAATAACCAATAGCCGGCGATATCGCACGAGTATATTACGGGGCTTAATATCTTTATATATATAACCCTTAACGTAAAGATACTTAAGGGCCCGTAATATCTAGTATAATATTAATAAACTCTCTTCTAAAGTAAATTAATATTCTTTATTCTCGTCGATTAAATTACTTAGGAGTAATTTTATTACTAGGTTTAACTTACCTTTAACGAAATTATTAATATATTATACGATATAATCCTACTATATTATTTAGAGCGTAAAAAGATAGAGAGGGTTTATTAATATAGGATAAATCTTTTATAATTCCGACTTCTCTCTCTTATCTAGACTCGAAGAATACTTTAATAACATACTATTTTAAAGTAATTATATCGTAAACTTCGTAGATTTTTTTATAACTACCGCGATTAATATCTTTACCTTAATAATACTATAGTCGTTATTTTAGAGAAAGGTCTCGGCTAGGCTATATTATAATCTCTTAACTCGAAAGTTTAAATAAATTAAAATAAAGACTCGACGAATATCGATCTTAAATATATCGTAGATAATTCGCGGTATATTTTATCTAATAAAGGTTATAAGTAGGAACCTATAACGCGAATCGTACTAAATTATATATCCTAATCTCGACTTCGATCTTATCTTTAGGCGGAAGTATCTAGGTAAATATATAATAAAGACGAAGATTTCTCTAACTATTATAAGAGACCTAAATACCCTACGTCGATATATCTACTAAATAGAGCCTATTATCTTCGTTAAATATAATCGAAAAATATATCTTATTAACGAATTACTTTAATATATAAATATTATATATCGTTAGATCCCTTCTAAAAGTATATCCGCGCCTAAGGTTCCGCGGTCTACTACCGAATTTTAGTTATATACGAGAGTTAGTAAAATCGCTCTTTTCCTTAATATAAGATTAAGAACCTTTACGGTTATATCTCTTAAATACGTTTAGAATCGATATCGGCGGAGGTGTAATATAACGATCAATATTATATAACTACCTTAGAATATCTTCTACTAATTTATTAAGAGCTAATAATATAAATATAATATTAAAATCTTCTATATTAGAATTTATTAGAATAATAAATATATATCTTTATTATTAGTATTTACTAGGTAAAGTAGGCTGACTAAGGTAATACTAAAACTTTAATCCTAAATTTTATCGTAGCGCGTAGGTATTATAACGTCGTTAAGATACTTTAAATATTTATTTAAAAAGTCGATAAACTATCTTCTAGCGCTTTTACGGGGTAGAAATAAATATCTATTATTATCGGCCGTATCTTCGTGGCCGAGTTAATACTAATTTTTACGGAGTAAAGGAAGAGTAATTAAGGTTAAAGATTAGGTTAATATAACGAACGAGCGCTTATAAAAACTTAAATAAACTATTACTTCCTCGGCCGTCTAATTTAAAATTAATTAATTATCTTAGTTTATTAGCCCGTTATAATAACGTCCTAATCGTCTCTCCTATTATTAGCGCGGAGGAACTTTATAAAAAATAATTATAAGAGAAATTAATTACCTTATAAACTTAAGAGTCTGGTACTTATTATATTTAGGAAAATATTAATAATATATATACCTATCTTACCTAAGAGTGCCTATAAGAGGACGATTATTACCGATATAAAAAAAAAGAATCTCGTAATCGCGGAGGACGCCTTTTTATCGTTTATTAATCTAAAAGGGAGGCCTATACGTATAATCCTCTACGATACTCCGTTACGTTATAATAAAGAAGGGTCCGATTAAGAGTTATAATATTACGATTACTTTTTAAACGAAGGAGCTCGCTTTTATAGCGAGTTAAAGAAATAAGTATTATTCCGCGCGTTTTAAAAAATTAACCGAAAAGACGAAACTTCTTTCGTTTAAATATAGAATTTTATTAATACTTATTAAAATAGGAAGAATATTCGAGCCGAGTTAAAGCCTAAACTAGCGATAAAACCTTAGTATCGGATAAAAGTAGACGAGTAAAAAGAATTTTATCTCTATTAATACCTAAAACTTAACTAAAAGGATAAAGTAATCGTAAAAACTAAGGAATAAATACGTTTAATATTAATAGGCCTCGAGTTTATTAGGTATAATAAACTAAAAACTTATTAAAATATAATAGATATTAATTATAAATAGATTAATACTGCTAGAATAGATCGAGAAATATAAATATTATAATTAATATAGATAAAAGAATAGCTTCCTATAATTACTATAGAAGATATATTAATAGAAGGGTTAGAGGGCGGTTTATCTTAAAGAAAATACCTAATACTACGCCCGTATACTAAACGAGAGTCTATTAAAGTATATTTAGTTTTATATATAAAACGATTTATTAAAATCGTTAAATCTTACGTATCTATACCCTTAACTTACTATTCTTTATACCGTATTACTTAACCTTCTAATATATTAAATAAAAGGCCGCCTTTTAGTAGCCTCGACTATTTAGAGTTTATTTAAAAGAATCTATATTATTTATTTATAAAGGTCCGAGCTATTTCCGATATATATAAGAAGATACTATCGATAAGTAATATAGTTATACGTAGGAGCTCTCGGATAACCTAAAAGGAGAGAAAGATATTTCGATAAAAGTTTACTCCTAAAATAATATTATTTAATATAAATATCTACGCTCGCCTAAGAAGATCGTAAATCTCTTTTCGATTATATAAAATTATAAAATCTTTTAATCGATCACCTTTTTATAAACTAAACTATATTTTCGTATTATACTTTAGATTATTTCGGCGCCTAGAAGCCTCGATATCTCTACGGCTAGAACGTAAGATAAATTAATTTAATATCTTTATTAAGATATTTATATATTAGCCTTTGAATCTAGTTTTATATATAATATTCGGTAGATATTTCGGAAAGGTTAGTATTAGAAGTCCCTATACTATTTATATATTTATTTATAATAACTAACTACCCTCTTTTCGTATTTATCTCCGATCTAATAATCTTCTCTAGATAAGGTCTCTTATAAAGTTTTTTAACTCGTTTATATTTACCGTATTCTTCTTTTCGACTATACGAGGTTTTCTTATTATTAAAGTTTCGAAGGATATATAACGCGATCTATAGGATCTAAGCCGTTAGTACGCCCCGTTTATTATCCGTATTTAGATATTTACGTAAGAACCCTTATCTTCGGAGAGGAGCTCCGTTATCTAATTCTAGACCTATCCCTAATTATTTATAGCGCTATATATTAGCGTAATAAACTAGGCCTAATATTAAGGGCGTAATAAACTTTCTTTATATAATTATTATACTAGTAAAATACTTCTCGTCTTTATTTTATAATTTTAAAACCCTTTTAAAAATACCTTAATATACGGTACCTATACGGCTATATTTACTTTACTCGCGAATATTAAAACGCTACTATAATCGCTAATATCGTATAGCTCTCCGTAGGGCCCGTTAACCTATACCTTTAAATTATATATACCGGTATATTATATTAGCTTTCGGGTGAATCTAGAGGTAGGTTTTATTAAAAAGTATATATTCGTACCTCTTTCTTAAACGTCGTTATTTTATTAATTTATTATAAAGGGATAGCTTTAAAATAAAGACTAAAAACTAACTTTTAGTATCTAGATATATATATACTACTTTATTTATACTTTCTAAGATCGTATAAGAGTAACCTAAACCTAGACGATATCTTATATTTTAATAATCTTGGTCGTTATATATAGTTATCGCTAAACTATATTACGTACTACTAGCCTAGAGTAACGGGCTATAGTAGTAAAACAAAATATATAACTTATAATAACGATATAGATCTTTATAAAAGCCGGTTTTATCGATAAATATCGCTAGACCGCGTATACGGTAAGAATTACGAAAGCGTAATAAATCTTTTAGAAGAATTCGAAAAATAGTATTCGGAGGGCCGATAAAAATATTAGAGACGTAATCACTATTATACCCTAAACAATATTAGTCTTTCTATATATAGCGAACACGCCATATATTATATTAATAAACTATGAAATTATAGGGTATCTCCTACACGAAAGATATTCTAGGTAAAGAAAATAATTATATAAATCAAACTCTATAAGAAAGCTATAACGTTAAGTAAACTATATAATTTAAAATAATTTTATACGGATATACCTAGTAAGTCCGCCGCGAGACTAGGACGATTTATAAAGAGAAGTAGTATAAGATATAGTATAACTAAAGCCCCTACTTTATTCCCTACCTACGAGACTATATTAACTCCTATAATATTATATACTACTATACTTAATTAATAGATCGTTATTAAAAGTACGTACTAGCGCGAAAATAAAATAAAGAGATAACTACGTTAAATAAAGATAGGGTATATTAGATACTTAAAGATATAAAAGAATATACGGTCTTATATTTATCGTAAGATATAAAAGGAGGCTCCGTATAGGAACGGAGTTAAAACTATACCACTAGTAACGATTCTATAAATTGTTACTAAATCTATAATTATCGTACGTAATATAGGAGGGTAAATAATAACTTATAAAGTAAAATATATCTACGAGGTATTTAAACCGATCTTTCTATATAAATAATATAGAAACGGGGGGGGGGGGGGGGGGGGGGGGGGGGGGGGGGGGGGGGGGGGGGGGGGGGGGGGGGGGGGGGGGGGGGGGTGGGGGTGGGGGTGGGGGAGGATGG